>Ga0307514_10000092_pt1 | contig 249690 bp, 222 predicted proteins | sample 16_EM_MG_FD_203088 | JGI IMG/M metagenome (GOLD analysis project Ga0307514, IMG submission 203088) | Populus trichocarpa ectomycorrhiza microbial communities from riparian zone in the Pacific Northwest, United States - 16_EM | ecosystem: Host-associated > Plants > Roots > Unclassified... | reverse complement strand
TGACCAGTATTAGCTTAAAATAAATGTATAAACTAAAATGATATACCTTGCGAAAAAAGTCCTTTAAAATTGCAGGATCATTTGCATTAGCCCTTTGTCGATCTAGACGTTGGCTGAACTTTGCAGTAACTGCAGGATGGCGGTTGAGAAAGCATGTCATCCAGTGCTTACCAAGTTGTCGTCGCCGATGTGGAGGTAGAAGGGACATCGCAAATGACTTAACCATCTTCGCTTGCAACGGATGTCCCAAGTCATCTAGAGTCTCACAAAACCTAACAATTGATTTCTCCTCTTCTAGAGTAAGCAGCTGCTCCTTCTCATTTGCTGCACTCCTTGGCTGTGCTCCTCTAAGTCGGTCTCGCAAGGTTCCATATGATATACCATATGTTGAAGCAGCAGCGCGGATAGATGGTTCAAGACCTGAACGGTATGCATGTTTGGCTTCGCGAATGTCATTCTCTCGGTCAGTTGCATCGCTGTACTTCAGGCTGCCCATGGTTGCGTTGTTGCCGGGAGAGAGTGAAAATTGAGTTTGTGTGTGGGGTAATTAAGCATCCCTGCTCCGGGCGCTTGCGTGCTTTTTGCGTGATCGGTTGCTAGGTCGTGGGCAATTACCCCATAAATTACGTTAAGTGGTAAGATATTCGGTACAGAGCTAAGTCTCTGTCGCGATGTCAATACAACGTTGGCGGTTACCCGGCACTGGACACGTCGCATGACCGTCTGGCAACCCTTACCACGCATGACTTGACAACGCCGTTACAGCATCATAGATTTAATCGGCAACCAACTGATACTATGCAAAGGTAGTATTTGATGCGTCTGGTCATATTGAATATGAGTCTGATGTTGCAATGCATGCTAACTCAAACCAATGAGCAGGGTTGCTTCAGGCCTCTTATCATCAGCCAACGTCATAATTCCCTCAATCACATCATGCTTAGGCCAAGACAATTCTCTTTGGCCGGGGAGTACCCTGGTTCCTCTTAACTTCTGAGACAATAAGCCAAGGGTCCCACTTACTTGCTTATTGACTTACGATTGCTGTGTTTGTGTGTCGGAGTAATCTCCAGTCCAATCAAACAAATCCCTGCCAGTTTCTAGTAAGTGAACACAGTTGAAAACTATGCGCACGGCGGAACCTAAGTTCCCCACTATTGCAACATAGTTGCATCATCTTAACTGACTTTGCTAAAGGATGACATTCCTTTATTCAATCGGCGCCCAACTATTACATACCCAGCTAAAGATGTAATAAGGTCTCTTTGCACATCATGAATAGGTGTTATGCATATCGCATGACTAGACCAAGAGTAACTCCATGACATGTATTCATATAACTAATGCAAGTACCATTATCGCTGCTAAGGGAGAACCCCTAACATTACTGTGGCCAACCAGCCGACAGCACATCTGGTGTCCAGATGCCGATGCATGGTGGCCGCCGTTACCTTTCTCTCTATATCATCCTCCAACGTCCAGCCAAGGAGAGGATCAATGATGTTGCAGAGGAATAGGATGGTTATACTGAGACTTGGTGCCCAAATCCATGAAGCTTCCCAACACCGAAAACTGGCTTCTACAATTTCGAAAGGAAGCTTCCAAGAACGATTATAAGACAGCAGCAATACCTTCACAGCATCCAAAACCTTGCTCTTGATCTCATTGCCGATTACAATCAAAGTGTTAGTGCTGATGAGGATGTGGCTTGGCTACACGAGCACAATCACATTGTTAATCCTTCTGCTGTGGCCTCATTAGCCCATAAGAAGTGTATAAGCAGCCACCCAGCTGCAAATTCGTTGTTGTGAGGATGGAATGCACTAGCTGGATGGTTATTCAAAGATTTGCATTGTGGGTGGGTATTTTTCTGGCACTTTGGAGGGTGAACAGATGGGATAATTTTTAGTTGATTGGTGAGGTTTTGGGTCTCATTTTGGTGTTTTGTGTATTGTATTATTACATTGATGATATTCATGTATGAAGGGCTCTGTTGAGAGTTCACGATATTAGGATTAATCATTGAGACGATTGTTTTTGAGCAAGGCATGGTGGCAGTGATAGGATCCCATGTATAGCTATCATGTATTTGGTAGTTTGGTATCTTTACCCAGCAGAAGTTAGCCCGAATGATTAGTGAAACACTAACACTTTTTAGCTTGTTGCGATAATGATGTTTGTCAAAGGAAGACAATCAACAACCTTGCGGTATACTTGTCACCTGCCATTCTTCGTTTTGAGTTCCCGTCTATCCAAGATGTTGGAAGTATGGGTGGTGGAAAATACCAAGATTCTAGAATCATCGACAGGAATAAAAGACGCATCACGATGATGTTTTTAATCATATCAATGCTTTCTTTCCTTTACACAACACTTTAGTTCTTTCACTATACATTCATTCACATTTCCTATAGTAACTCCTTTAATTCTTTCCTACCTATCACTTGCTGCCATTTTAGGTCATGACATGAAGGTGCCACTCTTCTCCTCCTCCTCCTCTCCCTTCCAGTTTCTGAAGAAGCAGACAATCTATCTACAATAATGATCTCAATGACAATCTCAGCATGATACCCAACAATCAAAATGATCATCAAGATGTCAATTCAGTATCTAATGGCAAGTCTCTTCAGCAACCATCCAGGAACGCAATTGGCAAGTGACCATGAAATGATTCTTTCATGTGAATCTTTGGAAAACAAGTCACGGCAACACAATAAACTCCTACTTAGGCACAACCCCTACATCTTGAGCTTTCAGAGATCTCTATTGTTTTAGAGGAAGAGAATGAGGGCGACCCTGCCCCGCTGACATCCAAGAAGGTATTCGATTCAGTGTGTAAATGATTGAATTTGCCAGCTATTGTATATGTTTACTGGATGAAGGATTCAAACAAAGCCGGTGAGCAATTTGTTGCATGGAAAGCTAGCAATCTGTGACATTATGAGCCTTTCGTTGATTACGTGACAGGCCTCATCGTTGGCACAGAATACAACACCCAGGCAACTCTTTCAGGCATTCTAGCGATAGTCATGGCACGTGTAAATCCTATAGCTATTAATTATGCGATGTTTGTGAATCTCTTTGCCACAAATGTGGCAAAGACCACTTGGATTCATAGTTGATAATATGAAGAAATCACCCGGATCAATCCCGCCCAGAGAAACTCAGACTCTCCACATGCCTACATTTCAGTGGTAAATGAATCATCTCAACAATTGCTTCCATTGCTGACATTGTGCATCAGGCTCTCGCAAAGATTACTTGCACCTGTACAGCACTTGTATACCTCTGCAAGACTTCAATTGACGCTATTTACAAATTTCAAACAAAGTCATGTACAGTGATCTGGAACATTGTAGCCTGCCTATTGGCCAAGGACAGGTTTACATGCCCCACAAACATTTGTTAGGAATGTTAAACGTTCCCTTCTTGTTTAATCAATGTCTTGAGGATCAATTTCGGAGTACAAGTTTCGATTTGCAACGACTCAAATTGTGAATCATATTCACTGGAAATACTTCTTTGGCATATGCCAAATAGGAATGAAAAATAGATCATTGATTGATAAAATCAACCTGACATTCATTACCACCACCGTGACTGCCATCCACCATAGCCTGTTGGCCAGGAATACATGCGAGTATAGAGTCCCGCCAGAGATTGGTCCAGGAGGTGGAGCTTAATGTATGTGCCATACAAGAAACATTAATCATGGGGTTAATAATGCATGCACAGTTGTATTTTGTTGTCTCGATGCAGACTTTTGTTCTTCCTCGCCCAAGGTTCAAGCAAAAAAGAATGCCAAAATCCATATCATAGTTCGCTGAACAATCTACACAACCAGTACAGACCCAGCGATCACACAACCTCACAACGATCAGGGCAGCTTTGATGGGGACTGTCTTGGTTACATCCCAGAAGAGCTGATAGAGCAGTCCGACAATTCTTTTAATCGTCTCAAAAGCTTTGTTGCTGCTACTAAAGCTAGCATGCAATTCGCAGCTGTTTTCCCTAGGGGCAGATCTTCCATTGCCAGCAGCAGCCCGCCCGTCCCCTGCAGTAACAGCAACAGCAACAGCAATAACATCACCAACATCACCAGTAATGAGAATACAGAATTAGTCAATGGAAGTACGATTGTAGAGGGTGCGATGTCACATGGAGGTTAGGAATGGTGTCAGTGATCAGATTTAGGATTTCCTTGCTGTGCTATTTTATTCTAGGTTTTGTCAATATATCATAATAGTAGTAAATGTATTAGCACTGATGGTTTTCTGAACACTGTTCTCAAACACATGAAATCATAATTGCAATAATGCATAGCCCTCCTACAATGGTTAAACTACAAGGTACTGAACAATCTTATATCATCAAATTAAATATCATGAACCACTTCTGCATGGTAACTATCATTGCTCAAATTAAGCCATGAGAGTCTTTAAAAACAAGAACTACACGCTTCTTTAAACATATGGAGTGACTACTATTATCATCATGAGGACAAATCAAATTTGGCAACATAGGAGTATGTCAAAAGATGATCTGTGATATTGCCAAAGAAGGTGTGAACCATTCTTCAAGTACTTGTTATCATATTCGCAAAAGTGGGTACACTGGTCATGACACTTGAAAACAGCATTGCAACAACTCAAAAAACACTCTGGAATGTAAATGCAATGCCATATTTCAGAGAAATCTCAATTTCATTTTTTTCAGTTTGTGGGTACAATAAACTAAATAAATTTAGTGAAGGAAATGTAGTTTTTGCTGATGCACGTAGTGGTCGTGACATAAACTACACTTTTATATAAATGCCAAATTCCTCCCCTCCGCAGCTGCCTTCACGCAAATTGAAACCTCCACAGACTCCAGAAATCTGATAACCCCTGAATCCTGAAATTAATACCCACACCACCAAGTCACAACCACCACACTCCCCGGAAAGACTGTCTTCTCCCCCATATCCTTGCACCAAATTAATTGGCCCCCCTTCCTGGAGTATAACCTGCACATCCTGTCATCTGACGACCACCACTGACAAAATCCTTGCTTACCCTCATTCCAGAGCCTCATTGATGTTATTGCAGTGGAATACCCCAACCACCAAACTTACAAACAAAGAGTTAGGCAGGACATTTGGAGGTCTGGAAGTGAATCTCCCTAGGTCATACATGGCGCTCTAACCATCTTCAGGCTTGGGTGGAATGGGGGGGTGGAGGGTAATGTTATCATAAGGCCACTCTTGTAATTCATCCTAGTGGAGCCTGAAGAGTGGGTCTGTTGTCCATCGTAGTCGGTTCGAAGAGCTTGTACAGAACATCTATTTCAGCACTTATGTTTCATGTGGTCTTTTAGACAGCCACTTGACAGATCTTCACTGATACTGGACTGATAGGCCATGGCTTTGACGCTTCCGGACCTCATGTACGGAGATATCTACATGCACCTCATAGGCTTCGATAACTGGTGTAAAACTTCGAGTGGCGAGTTGCTTGGTAGACTACTGGTCAATGTCGGTGCTGAGTGGTAAAGAGAGCTTTAAAACGACAAGGTACACTTGCAAAAGCAAGTGGACTCAGACAAAGCGATATCGTCAAGTCAAAGTAATATCCTGCTCTTCTTCAATAGGAGGGGGGATGGGCAAAACCAGGCGTTGAGTATGGTAGTCGAAGGTGTGTGTTGACTGCTAATCCTTTAATTGACACAGGTTTACATGGTTGAAATTTGGGAGTCTGCACAATTAAATTAATTGACTTCTATCTTTGGTGAAAGTTCTGGTGCAAGTTGGCAGTTTAGTAGTCGGGAACCCTGTCATGGGCGGTTACCCGGTCACACACGTTAATTAAAAGCGTGCTCAAAAGCGCGTCTACTTTCAACCTAGATTTGAAAATCGGCTTCAGCGGGCAGCTCCCTCTGGAAGCGATGCGACGAATTATTCCCAGTAACAGCAAAGTAGTTTCTCGTAGGCTCAGTAAGATGGCCTAAACGCAAAGTTTTTGAACAGGGCTGTACCGAGATTAATAGCGGTATTAGATGTTCGAAAGAATGTAGCAATGTTGTGAATGTTTCTAGGTAAATCCAGTGTTCCGAAGCGGTCTGTCCATCCACTAGCCAATCTACAGATTATCAGACCAGTCAGATAAAATCCAGATATGATGCCGCCTTAGCAATGGCCGATGTCAGTCAATTGAGGTGATGCCTGACTACAGATATCTGTTCGGCTTGCAATACTTAAGTGTAGTCCAAGCCCAATCCCGCTTTTAACAAATTAACCCAGGCCTCACTTCGGCAGGTCTATTTTGGAGCAGGCTGGCGTCGGGGCAGTATGCAATCTGGCCTGACTGCCTGCTTCAGAACACTGGGCAAATCTGAAACATAAGAGGCAACATGAGCGCCGTGACTTAGTGGTTAACAATTAACAGTGGACTGTAAAGAACATACAAAACGATTACGGAGTTCGGCCTTCCTCACATTGCAGACTCTCAGATGTGCTGATGTTTAATTTTATAGCTGATAATATCACCGGACGCGGTTAATACATGTTGTAACCCAGTACCCCCCCACCCCCGAAGAACGCTGCGAGAACCCCATGACTATCGCATCGACACACGGCAGAAACCATGCCGTCTTCCACCTCTAATAGCATGCCACCGGTCGCGTCGTAGGATACTAAGTAATTCGAGGCGTATCAATTTCAACAGGCTTGTTATATCTAATACGGGACCTCACTCTGCCGTTTTGTCGACTCGTTACAACCCGTTTCCGAACCGAACTGTTAGACTAGCTGTATCGCAAAAAACGGCTCTCCGGACCGGTTTCTAAGGCTGTTTAGATATTACAACGGTATCAACACCCCAAGAATCGAGAAAGTTAAAATTTGGAAGTGAGTCTCAAACGGAGTGCAGTGAGGACCCCCAATAAGAGTGCAGGGAATTCGCAAGAACGATGTTGGTATTTCCCAGCGCTTTTTTCTCCTTGATTGGGAATGATGGCGGTATACCGGTACCGGAAGAAAGTCGTCCTGTTGCAAAGCTGCGTCAAGAAACCCGACTACTGAAACTTCCGAGCAGTCCCAGTGCTTTCCCAGCGCAAGTTTATCATAGTCGATACTTACAGCCGATATCGGCCCTTTGCCGGGGTTTAGTATATAGCAGCAGAGCTTCAATATCATGAAGCATACAAAACAATATAGAAAAACTGACCCCAGGATCCCTGGTTTGACCTTCTTTTTGACTTCGATATTCAGCTTTTTCGTTCCCGCCGGTGTGGAATGTACGAGTGAGTTTTCGTGATGCTTGTTTTCATCGGAGGCCGATAGCGACACTCCTAGAAGTAGACAGAGCTACTAAAGACATAAACGAACACAGGGGACAGTCAGGCTGAGGCTAGACAATTTTGGGCATCTGAATAAATACCTGATTTTTTCATGAATCCTTTCCCACACCGGTACACACGGCCGTTGGCGCCTGTAATAGGATTGATCATGGTCGATAGTCAAGCTTCAGTTATCACATTTTGGTAGCTCACGGTTAATCACTTGCCCCCTGCCAGTGGCAAAGGCAAGCCTTTAAAAGATCATTTACTAATATACTGTAGCCCTGGAGTGTATTCTAGTGGTGAGTACGAAACGAACGGAACCCACATATGCGAGCGGAAGGCTACTATGTGCTCTACTCGTAGTGAAACGGACAATGGACTAACAACTATGATATGTGTTTCATAAGTAGTCATGTGACCCAAACCCTCAACCTGTGCCCTTAGCCCTAGCCATGACCACGAGCCTGTAACTAGTTTCTCTACCGACCCGCGTCATCACTGCACTTTATGCATAAGTAATAAGTTCGCATGCCAGCCCTTCCTGGTGCGGGAATGAATACCCGCCCCAGGGAGGGGCTGGACGATTTAGTCGTTGGTGTTACTCCGAGGTTCGGAGAAGCAACAAGCTCCCGAACTCAACACCGAAAATCAAAAAAAAAGTTTTCGGTCACAGTCTATGTAGATAATAACTGCTCTGGTAGTCTGCCTGCACTTGACCAAAATTGTTTGTGTGTGGTGGAAGTGCCCTCAGTGCTGGCAGATGCTTCACTCAGAGGTAGGCCGAACTCGGGTCTATCCTGCACAACATTAGGCGATATGCTGGAGTACCTCCACCACACACAAACAATTTCGGTCAAGTGCAGGCAGACTACTAGAGCAGTTATTATCTACATAGGCTGTGACCGAAAACTTCTTTTTAGATTTTCGGTGTTCAGTTCGGGTGTTTAACCCTCGGAGTTGCACCGTAAAACTGATCACCTATTCGGGGACGTAAATCGTCCAGCCCCCCTGGATCGGGACGGGGGGCTGGTACACGAGCTTACATAAGTAATTAGATTGGCGATCAATCAAGGGCGGTATCTTGGCATCATCGACATCATAATAATTATCGGTAATGTAGCCAATGATCGATAATGGCTCCTATTCACACACTATTGCCAAAACTGGCTTGAGAGAGGTTCAACTAGTCTCGGATGCTAGCGTACCATATTGCGAGACCACACCTGCACTTTAATTGCTAGCAGCTGTCTCATGATCCTATGGCAATCATGACAATCTTCACCACTAAATGATCCAAGCCCGAGCATTAAGCATCAGCCTAGAGTAAGGTCGGCTCTCATGCTGGACGGACCGATCATTGCCGGGATACTTGGCACGATACAGTAAATATGTCGGAATATAGCTAGCAATTGTACTCCCCCTCCCGAAATTCCTAGGAAGCATTCTACGGTTATCGGCGTATGAACGGACGACCGTTAGCTAGTCATTGTCGAAGTAACAGTCTTGCAAATTGATTTATATATCTGCGCTGTAGCGAAAGAAATAGCTCTATCGGTAACATTCCTGTGAAATCATTCATTCTGATTGAAGGAAGATTAATCTCAACCCACATTCATAGCCTTCACAAATTTTAACAATGCACGAGATCCAGAATCAATACCAATCATAAAACACCCTACCACACTCATAATGCCCAAAATTACTTTTTCCAAGATGTACGTCTTCCATTCCCTTGGTATAATCTTTTCAGACAACCCCGCAGCCTCTTATCATCTCCCGGAATGGAGGCGTGTCGAGTAGACACATGCCTATCATCAATGTCAGATAGTGCAGCAACTTCAGCCTTGGGGCGATATTTCACCTCTGGAAGTTGTCGCTGCGGTTGAACGCTCGTTTGCCCTCAGGACAGAATGGGCACGTCTCCCCCGAGCGTTGGTGGATTGACGCAATATGCCGTTGCAAAGCGTTAGCTCTCCTAAAGCTTTGCCTGCACGACTTCTCAGGACAGATATTCTCCTCGTTTGAAACATCCCCGGACAGAGACGTAGATTTTGATCGCGTGGACCGGGGAGATTCTGGTGGTGGGCTGCAATCGAAGCCAAAGAAGAGTTCCATCTCGAGGTCTATTGGATCAACTGTCATTTGTGGAGAATCTGGTAAATCAGAAAATAGTTCAGAAGGTAAAATAAGATGCCGTGGATCATTAGTCGGGCTGTAGGGCTTCATCTTCCGGACGGCAAGGATCAGCCACACCCATTCCCGGCCGGCACTGGCGGCTTACCTCGTATAAGGACTCGTCTGTATCTAGTTGGGCTCTTTTAAAATATGTGTGGGCAGAGTGCTTCTCGTCTGGCATGCATCTACAAATGGTCAGTCCCACAGCGCGTCAATTTCATTGGACAGATAACCAACACAAATGTGCCTAAAATGTCATCTGTGACATCCCTTTCGGAGCCGCTTCTCGTTCCCAAGAATGAGTCTAATGCTGTGTGTTAGCATTCTGACTCTACGGATAAAGGTCCGCACAAACAGAGCCTGACTCTCTTCCGCGTGAAGTTCTTCTGAATTTTCAACTTCAAAGCATACAAAGTCATCCCAGAAAGGAATGTCGTCGTTATCAATGTCCTCTAGATTAAGAGTGGGAAATATGTGACTAGTTATTCTCTCATCGTCTGCATAGAAACACCCGTGCTTATTGGCGTCTGGTAGGGTATTAACTGCTACCAAGGTGTCCATTGTGGCAAAATAAGTGTGGTTGGTTGATGAGGGGAGTATAAGAGGAGGTTTTGTCGATGGGGTAGACTATAGAGTGAGAGCGGCTAAAAGTTAGGGGAGGGGGGGAGCCTCACCTTATATAGCTGATCGGTGGGGAGCGTGGGTGGGTGGGAAGATAATGGCCTGCATATGATCACGTGACTCCATGCCTCAGTTTCCTCCCTCACATCCCACCTGCCCCGAGAAATGCAGGGTGAAGTCCCGGATCCCTACAAATAGATTCACTGTCTACTGGCCTCATATCACAAAGACTCTGTTAACCGAGAGTTAGCCCACTGAAGAAATCTTGTGATATCATCTCCGTCAACCAAAATTAAACCGTTCAACTGGCCAACGAATGGATCCCACCGTAGTTGTTTCGGGGCGTATGCACGAACAAATTTACCGTTTCATTAATATATAGGTGCCATCAGCCTCGTTGTTTTTTCTAGCAAAGAAAAATATATGACTTTGCTGAAATGAGAGGTGGTGGTTAAAGTTGAACTTTACTGCCTGAAGGCGAAAAACGCCAAAGGAGCAGACTTTTAATCCAAGTGAAAGGTACCAAATGATTCAAGGCATATCTTGTTAGAGCAAGCATACTTAAGTATTGTTCCGTGTTTTGTGTTTCTTGGCCTCATACCGCCACACTTTTCAGATCATAGGAAGAACCCAATACTCCGAGATTAAGAACCTAAGCGTCATTACCACACACAACTCCCACAATCGTCTCCGCCCAGTTATTTCTTCCATCATCAATATCACCTTCGCCTCCGCCCCATCTATCCTCTAATTTACCTATTATAACTATTCCGTCGCATCATACACTGTCACTCGTCTTACTTTATTATCTCATTTTCCCTCCAGTCCTAGCATTTTGACGTTAATACACCCTCCTCAACTTTTATTCGATTCTTTTAAAAGTTGGTGGATGGTTTCATGGTTTATAGGATATGGGGTTGATGGAGTGAGGTTGTGAGTGGTACACTGCGCTAACCGAAGGAGGCCCAGTGCAACCGCTCATTGTCATAGCCTCCAACGCTGGGAAGCCACTCCGAGACTAACACCCTGAATTCAAGTGCAATGGAAATCAATCACGAAGCCAGTCTTAGTTATAGTATGAAGCTTTATATGATGTTTCGGGTGGTATCCTTTCGTTTGCTGACATCCCACTGAACCCCCGCGCCGTGTTCCTAAATGAACGAGTGTCTATCGATGCTTGAATATTGCAAAGACTTGGACCGAATCTATGTACATTTCGTCACTTATCTTAAAAAAATCCCGCACTACAAATATTCAACAAAAGTTTCGTAGAACAATACTTTTGTATCTTACATTCTTTTTCGAGGTTGCCTAGAGAACATTTACTTCACCCTGCAGGGAACAAGATATGTAACGGGTGCATTGCGGAGTGAATGATCGTTCACAAAATGCGGTTGTGAGAAGGGGTTTTCCCACACCATATGTATCTGGATGAAGGATGTGTACGGGCAACGTTTGGGCGCAAGCCAGCGCGCAAGTTCTAGGTGTCATAATAAGCACCTACGTACCGAGACGAACACAGGTGAAAGCCACGGCTGATAGCTGGGTTGATGTTCGTTTGAGTTGCTGGAACGAAGGTTCTAAAAATGATGCATTGTAACCGCTGTTAAGCAAAAGGTATGTATGTCGAGGATTTATGTATTCCACTTTGTAAGGAGCGTTTTGCGTCAGGCAGATCGCACTCATTCGTCGTATCACGCAACTCCGCCACCAATCCGAAAAATCGGCAGTTAAGTAACCTCCATCAGAATGCTACTTATGTTCTGACAGTGGTACTCGTTTTTATGGGGAATTTTCAGCGTGCATGATTATCAGAAGTTGAAGTGAAGACGTGAGGTTGAGAGATACTATCCTTGGTTAGCGCAATGACCTTCTGTGTAGCATCGCCACCAAAGAGTCACACCTTGGAAGCGTGCATATTGTCAAGTTTAGGCGGTCCACCAATCAAGTCGTGAAACGTTTAAGGCTAATAAAATTCCAAGAAGATTTCTTTGGGCGTGCTCGTTAATGAAGAGTATGCTGTACCGAGAGTTGCTCACCGTGCATCGATATCGCCGTTCCAACCGACAGATTAATGATAAGTCATCGTCATTTGAAACCAGAAATCCTATTTCAGGTTCCCTGACACATACAATATGCAGCCTATGATCCTGGTGCCAAATCGAAACTTTCAACCCCGAACATCAAGCCTATGTCATGACGCCTACAGACATGTGTTTAGGACGCTTTTCATTGTGGAGTTGGTAGATACTGGGTATGCCGCCGCGCCCAAGTCCGTTCGTATCCATCAGTCGTGTTCTGAACTGACGATGCCTGAGCGATCGGCGGCGAATCTCATTGGTAGCCCGCTGCGTTCAACTACCGGTATGGGCCCATTGTGGCAAGGATCCTTTGACATCCCTGCGATAGCTCTAACCTTATACGGAAAGTACCTTCCTCTTTGGTAATCAAAGTGTCCATGTGATACTCTAAAGGCAATTTGCTTTTTTTCCCACTTTTTGGCACTGCACTCCCTCTGCTTCCTTCTCCTCTCTATTCAATATGCAAAATCTTTGACCCATCCCAACTCATCTTCAACAGCTTTCACTGGACTTTAGCACACTGCCTGGGTATGTGAAATATGGTGCTTAAGTTTTGTAATGTGAATGCCTGTACGGCTGGTAATGTCTCTTCTGGACCCACCGCTCCAAGGAACAATCATAGATTGTCACTCGAAAAATCCGCCATGGCCGTTTGCGTGTGGGAACGACCGCTTACCAGAGCTGTACTCGTCGGTTCACCAAGTTATTGGACACGAGACAAACCCTAACCCACACCGAGCGCTTAGAGGAGTGAGTACCAGCATGGGGTTAGGGTTAGTACGTGTCCAATAACTTGGTGAACCGACGAGTAGATGGGAGTAAAACACCGGATGCCTTGTTGCAAGCGTCAAAATTTTTGAGTATCTGGCTGCGGCCTATCCATTGCCGGGGTTATTCATTGCCGGGGTTCACCGCTGCGGGCGTGACTCGTGCTGCATGATGCAGCATATGAAACAATCTAGTATAGCGTTAAACCCTTTATGGCAATGTTCTTTGGGTTCTTTGGAATCAGCTGTGGATGTTCGTTCAATCCCATTCTGGCTCAAACCTTCAAACCTTCAAACCTTCAAACCTTCTCTCCATAGTTGCTCTCTGTGCCCATCATAATTCACTGTAGAATGAGGGCCCCGGGACCAGTAGTCCTAAGTTTTGTTCTCGGCCTCGATGATCCTGACACCCGCCTCCCAGTCACAAGTTATCACTCGATGCCGAAAGATCGTGGTCCGGGACCCAGCTAATTGACGCTGCCCAGTGATCACAAATCCTTCGTTAGAGTAGTTTTCTGCGAACTCTCAACGCAATTTACATAGCGTACTAGCAAGACATCATCCAGCAACGATTGAAATCACTACTCATGTATCAAAGATATCAAACCAGCGATCGCTCGTTATATCGTTAGATAACTACGTTTTCCCCTCTCCCTAATAAGCTTCATCTCGGGCATGAATCCAAAGCTGTTGAATAGGAAGTCAGTAATTTATGGACGGATACGTCTCATTCGTCCTTGGAACGTCCGCTTACTCCACGTCAATCTTCAGTGCCTCATCCACAGAAGTCATATTGCCACCTACCACCTCTTGCTTGCTGCGCTGCTCTTCCATCTCTTTCACCCTGGTATATTCCTCCTCCTCCCTCTGTCTGGAATTTCTCTGCCGCCTCCTCAGCAGCACTATAGCTTTGTTTGTCAAGCGGTCCATCAACACCTTTCCCTGTTCCCTATTCTTCTTCATCTCGAACCCGCTTTCCTCCAGCATTTCCAGACTCTCGGCAAGAGCCTTTTTCTCCGCCGCATCTCCGGTAAAGCCTTCAACCAATCGTCGTAGCTCGTATGTTTCAATCGTAACGAGGTTAATTGGTTTCATAAAGCTTTCGAACCTTTCCCCAAGGCTCCAAGCGACAGACTCAAGACGATTATTGTGGAAAGTATTCCCCCGCGACATGTTTAGCTAGGTGGCGACAGTGCTTATGGTCGCAGACATCGGGCCTGTGATCGTTGGGATGCGCTGAGAACATTGGCGGATCCTTTCCTTGATGTCAGAAGCGGTGAGCGGAGGCTGCTGAGTTTCGGTAGTATCATCCGGCGTCTTATGAGAATGGTTAACCTGCTAGCTAGTAGTGACAGGAGATGAAATCCATACTGGAGATTTTCGGGCCACCCGGGCGGCGGCGGTGGAAAGATAGGCAATCAGACTAGCCATTGTGAAAGTTGTGCAGAATTAGGTGTGTGTAGGATAAAGAGACAGCTTGTTTATTTTGTTCCCACCCCTAGAGATTAGTTTATTGGAATCGGAATGGGTTCCAGCGCACCAGCGTCCGACTCATGGGTTTCATACATAGAGCATCACTCGATCGGTCCCAACTCCCCGATCTCAATTTACTCAGCTCTGATTTTACTGCGTCCCAACTTATAAACCCTCGATACACGACTACTGCTCAACATAAATTATTTCAACTACTCGCTAAGTTCTCAAGGCCTCAAAATCTGCATAGAAAACGCACTAGACTCTCTATCCTACGCAAGTGACAGTCAAGTTACAGACATCTTCCTCCCAGCACATACCCCCAGTCAAAATACCAAACCTTTCCTGGACTTATCTCCTGCCCAGGCTAACGGGCCAGGTAATCCAGGTTCTGATGCGCTCGGACCAGCTTTGCCAGCGTTTGCTGGGATCAAAGCTGCATGCTCTTCCACAGCGAGGACAGTACCTGGTTGTGTCGGAGCGTGGCTCCCAACAAAAACCGCATATCCATAGGCCAGGCATGATGCAGGGTCCAGGGTAGTAGGTAGCGGTGCATTTAGTATAGACATCTGCTCTTCACTCTGGACATCAGTCATCTCATGTTGGTTGATTACTGCGCCTGCAAAATGGGAGCACTCCAGTCAAGCTGAGCAAGGCATATGACCTCAAAGAGCCCCCTAGTCAGAGCAACGTAGTACATCTTAACTAGGTATACCGACCATTGCTCTCCCCATTAAATCATAGACTTACTCAGGATACCGATACCAGCGGGAAGGATGTCTTTGCAGATATCGGGGTCCGCTGCACGTCTCTGAAGAATATTCTAGGCAGCTGAAGGGCCTAGATCTTGGCCCGCTAGCTGCCCTGCCTAACGGAAGAGCTGGGGATGCGGCTCATGTTGAAGCGGGGAATATTCTGGGCAGAAGGGTCGAAGGGCGGTGACGATTTATCTTTAGCCAAACCATAGAAGATGGGATGTATGGTATGACGGTCCGGTTGATGAAGATCAGGTGAGTCTAGGAGTGAAGAATATAAATCAAGTATATGCCGGTGAACAGTACTTATAGTATGGAATCCACCCTCCGATAGCGCAGGAGATCAATGTGGATTTTAAAAAATTCCTGTGTTGAATATAAGCGAATAGTGTTGATTGAGATCAAAGGTTGTTCATGAAAATCTCAGCTAGATTCTTGTTCTCGAAGAGAAAGCTGTTGGACAATACCATATACCGAATAGACAGCCATGATCCATGACTTCGGATCGCAGTCTAAAGATTGATCAGACAACGTGCTCCTAGAATGTCGTTCCCGGCCAATGTTGCCCCATATACCGAGTTCAGTTGTTGAAGTCATCTCTTTCGTTGATCACCGTAGCCTCACAGGGTAATTCCATTTCTAGAGTACACCATCTCTAACTAGAGTAACTCATTATTCTCTACTATCCCATCCAAAACAAAAAAAGTTTACTAATTACACACAAAAAAAAACACCAAAGAGCCCTCTAAATAAGTGCTAAAACTCCAACAGCGACCGCAACCAAGGCACCTAAAGCCTGTCCTGGTATTGCCACCGCTGCTGCCGCACCACCTGTTGCACCACCTGTCCGTGCAGGTGAAGATGAAGTTGACGTCGGCTGGCCAGTTCCAGTCGGTACTGTCGTGTTGGTTCGTGACTCGGTACCATTATTTCCTCCAGTAATGCCTTCTGGTATACCGGTAGTGGGTACATTTGCTGCGGCAGCTTGGTAATCTTTAACAGTCTTCCCTTCAGGTCTATATCTCAGATATTATTAGTAAATAGTGGTGTAGGTATTCAACAAAGGACTGCTTACGGATTGATAACTCCAGTCATGCCGCTTTGACAATGTTTTCCCGTTGCACAATAATACCATATAGGTTTCGTATCATTGACCAAAATGCTGAAAATAGGCATAACTTTGCTCTCAGGACCAACTGGCATCATGCCACTCCAAAACCCTTGGACTCCATTATCTCCTTTCAGTGGCATGCAGGGGTCTTCGAAGGAACTTTGTGCGACCGAGTGAGACTAATGATTGATCAATGTTAGCTCTTCAGTCGTGAAGAGGTTTGATAGAATACCAATGCTTACCTTTGGCCAGAAATGAAATTGCACCATGTCTCCCGCTTTGACTCCTGTCAACTCCGCCGGATAAAACGCTAACGATCCATTTGCATCTCCGACTTGCACGACATGAGTCAGGACACTCCCGGGAGGTGCTTGTGTGTTGTTTTGCGCCAGAGTTACGCTGCTGAATAGAACAGCTGTGGCGGCAACGCAGGCGGTGGGTGATGGCAAGAATCGCATTTGTGACTGTATTACGCGGTATGAAAGATTGACTGGCGAGGTATTGTCGACAAGAGTGATAATTACTGTAAGAGGCGTGAAGAAGAGTGACTAGCACTTGTAGTATCGGGCTAGCGATACGTGAGAAAATGGAAAAAGAGAAATGAGACGATAGCGAAAGAAACCCAGAAATGGACACGGAAAGGCAGAGATGCTAGGGAAGTGAGAAAAATTCGGGGCACTGAAGAGTTTATACTCCCCCATCATGATACCAGCCCAAGACATGAAAGTCAAGATGAGGACGAATCTGTAACAATTCGATGTTTGAGAGTCTCGAACAAAGTGTCGCATAACTTTAGATACCATTGTAAGGGGCGAGCTGCTGTATTTGTCCGCCGCAAGTCGTTGGGACGCTCCACAAGAGTTTGAAACCGCTAAAAACTTTGGTCTTTTTTTCGATGTAGCAGAGGTTGGAAAGCCGCTGGTTGGACGTTTGATACAGGTTATCTCGACTTATATGATGCAACGCGCCTAACAGAATCAGTCAGTCGTGCAGGGGTTCTCGTCACATCTACCCCGTAGACCGAAACACCAAGATCTTGTTGCCAAATGTAGCCTTCGATGGACTTCGCTTGTTTTTTAATAGACTTTAGAGACGCTAGAGATTTCCTCCTGATCGAGAATCCAAGGGAAGCACACTTCATACACTCCCACGAGAGGCTGAACTTATTCTTCAGGAATGAGGCAATGTTGTTCTATCACGAGCGCGCCAGAGTGATTGGCGCAATCAGGGGTGTGCGCGTATGAAGTAAGCTTAATATGCATGTTACACAACTGTGTTTGTGCTCATTACTAGCGCTTTATTGCGATAAAGCGCATAAAGCTCCTTCACTACCCACGAAAAAAATAGAAGTATCTACCTAGGTATTTGTTATCATACATCCAACGGAGCATTATGGCTCTAGTCCTGGCAAACAATGCGCGTTGTCTTGCTCACGGCCAAATCAGGTCTTGTACAACTACAAATCCCAAACTTTATTCTTAACTACTTCGACGAAGTCATATAGGGTCCCCTTCTCCGTAGCTTTTTTACTTCTCCTCACTGTCCCTAATTCTTGCCAGATGTCTCCGGAACCTTTCATCCCGCCTCACCCTTCGACTTCACATTCCATGCGCACGGTGGCGATAGAAAGTACGATAGATTCTCTCGCCTTAGTATATTGATTCGATTCGGAGAAAACACCACGCGAATATCCATCAACCCTCACTTACACAGCAATCACTTCGCCTTCATAGCCAGTAGGACACTTTATTCGGATGCTGATTAGGCTACCCACTTTTTCACACCTCCCATTAGATTAGCACTAGCCCGAAAATCTGCGTGGGATTTTGTTGTAAGTCATGAAACCGCATCCTCTGTCTCCACGGTCTGTCCGGCTGGATCCTCGGTCTTGCTGCACTTGTAGGGACCAGCCTGTTTTATTAGAGGGGGTTTTTCCGGAAAACAAATAGTCCCAATGCATGTGCCGGTGTAAGAAGAAGTATCCCAGGACATTTTGCGGATTTTGTTTCAGATTCGGGACATACTATGATCGAACTAGGTTGAGAAGTGTAGATGCTGGTTCATCCGCAGCAATCACTACTCTAGCGAGATCCAGCACTAAATTTAGACTATTATTAGAAATGAAGCCTCTGGCCTCCGAGTGACCGGGAACGATGGCGAGGTTGTTGGAAATGTGTACTGTACATACATATATGAGCCCTGCGAAAATGGCCCCAAGTTTGAAAACCCATCGAACCATATGTAAACGTACAGGTATGCAAATGCACCATAATGTGCCAGTAGTTCCCATATTTACAGTCCCCGGACCCTTGAAAACACGGCACAGCTACCCGACACAGTGGTTGGATGCGGAAAGACGGCCGCAGATCTACTCAATCAGAGTCAATCTCCTATTTTACGATTCCATGGAGGAAAATAAAGACTCCTATTCGACGGTTACGGTGGTTGAGTTGGACTGGGAGTCACATGGGATCGAAAAGGTGAATCAAGTTTGGAGCATCGTATTACGATCCGGACCGCTGCATAGGCCCAAACAATTAACATAGGAGCGCAGAGTTGGTCTCGGGCCATATGCAGAAGTACAAGCACATGAACCTTCAATAATTGCTAAGGGCAAGTAGAAATAGCTCCGCCGGCAGAGGTGTAAAGATCTTATAATCCCATCACGGTTTTCCCCTAAATTCGCCGCCTAGTTTCCTCATTCTAACTCCGAATATGTCTTGAAACAACCGTAGAATCGCTGTAAGCCTTCAACTTTACCCCATATTCACTTATGGAAGAACGCTCCCCAGTATTAGAGATGCATAAATATAAACCGCGGTTCGATGAATGACATCTATCCGCACGACAAGGGTCGTGTTGTCGTGTTGGTCAGAAATCAAGTAACAGCTGCGGCGCCGCCTTCTCGAGATCTTCAACCTATCACCAATACCACCAATCAGCAACTGATAAGCTCTTTACCTTCTACCAGTAGCTCCTCGTTTCTCTCACCGTATCCACACTCCTCAACCTCGCGCTACGCGTCCACTTTCATAGCTCAAAGGTAACTCACCTCTAAAAATACAGTTCCACCACCTACCACCCTCTTGCTCCCATCCACAGACGGGTTGTCCGTCTCCTTCCTAATGGAAGCAGCTCTCCAAATCGCCTCTCGAATGAAGATCTCGAAGTATTTTCCGAGAGCTTTCAGTGCCGGCTGTGAAATCCGAGTGTTCTTGTCTTCGAGAAATTCCTGGATAAGACGTGAAAGAAGCTGGGGGGGGATTTCGGTCTCGGGCATGGTAGTTGCAGCGAAGATAACAATGGTGAAGTGGGGATAATCTGGATAGGTGATGTTTGCGAAAGCTGTTGAGGCTCTTGTGAGATCGACAGTGATGTCTCTATCTCAATTCGTCTTATCTAATCGGCATCTCATCATCACCTGCGGCCATGACCACACTCCATGAGCATCGTGCGATAATTCAAGGACTTCTCACATAACGCTACCTGGTAGCTCTCTTCGTATCAATTAGTATCTCTTTGAAGTTAGACTAGAAATTTCGTAGTTGGTCTAGGTCACGCAGAGACGTGGATCATTTATACTCACTCGCATTGCAACTCTTGTTGCGGAATTTCTAGCACAGAACCCCCAAGACCCCTCCTTAGACTATTGTACAAGTTTTAAGAAGCCTAATTTCACTGTATAAATTACAAACTGTGCCCATGCTCTAGAAATGGAACTATGGCGCTACTGCAGTATTCGTGTACAGTAGAAACATGCGGGGATTGAACTCATGCCTTTTGCAAGAAAGTTCGAATCCAGCTTTATCATCCTGGCTGTACGTCTCTATCGTATTCTAGAACCAACCTGTATGATATGTAAGAATGACGAAGTAGTTACCTAGCAAACGAGTCGGCATTAAAAGCTACGTAGCATTACCCATATAGTTATACTACCCTCCGTCTACAGCCCTACGTCTTGACCAGGTGGGTTGATAACTACGGAACTCACTATCGAAGCACGTGCACCCTCCTGGACAAGATCACCATCGAATTAAGTGTAAAATTATTTGTTACATTGGAGCATTACCCGCCCAATATATATATACGCACACCGTATCTCACTTGCGCTTGAGTGTAGCCACTGGATACTCCATTGTCCTTATATAAAATCCACCAATCGCCTCAATCCATTATATGTAAGTGGAAACTCGGGAAGGAAACATGACTCAGAACAATTCGGACAATACTGAAAACAGTGAAAGTGAAACGTGAATTAACACGGGAGGTATTAACTCCAGACATACTAAGCACGATACCTTGATCATTCATAAAAATGTAAAACATTCGCCATTAGAATGACGCTCAGACTTTTCTCCAAAATGGAGGTCTATGTTAACCGTTGACTCTTGGAAAACAAGTTGAATATGCTCTTCTTTCTCATTCTGCCATTCTCTGGTGCCAGACGCCCAACGTTATCCGTTGGCACCCCTAAAGGCCCCTTGCTGGGCTCAGCCATAGCTGTATCTTCTCTCCGCCTTCTTTTCGATTGATTCCGTGATACTGATCTTTTCATATTCATCTCGCATATCAGACCGCTCGTTGTACCAGTCCTCATATCTTCCTCCTTCTCCATGAGAGAGAGCATAGTTTCGCCACACGTAGCATAATTTGCAAACCCTGCCTCCAAAAATCGTACTACGCCACGGTTGCCGGAGACCCCGAGGTTTTTCTTGAACCAGTCCGTTATCAGAGCAGCGTTATGCTTATTGATGGTTGGTGATATCTGGGCCACGGAAGTGATTGTAAGAATGTAGGTGCCCTCGAAGGTGCCGCCCATTACCATACACGCTGAGTGGTCTAATGTCACAATTACTGAATCTTCGGACTGGTGATAGCGCTTTGCAATCATCTGAGACAACGATCGAGCAAAGTCGAAATCATTTTCAAGCTATAGCCAGTTTGCAACGTGTTAGCAATTATTGATTTAGGTACGTTGCGCAATAGCGAATTTCGGGGATTGGTCTCGACAAGGAAACCCGAATACAAAGGCATGTGAACAACCGCACATAGCCAATAGTCAATCTGAAATGGGCAGAGGGAAGCCAGAATGAAACAGCCATCGACTTACAATAACATTAGTTTTCAGCTCTACACAAACCCCAGCTGCCTTAGGTATTGCTGGCCCTTCACGTACGGAGAAGACTTGAGCATAGTAATTAATTCGTTTCATCGAACGCTTCCTTGAAGAATGCCCCTTCGAGGAGCTCTTCCGTAGACCAGGCGTAGCAGGTGTATCTCGACCAATATTGCGGGTAATGAGCTCGATAGCACTTGCAGACCACTGTGGTTGGGATAATTTTGACATATCGCGATCATCACCTTCCTGGAACGGAAGCGGTGCCGATATTGGTGATGGGTGAATTGTAATTGCGGGCTCTTCATTATTCCGGGAGTGCGAGTACTTCATCGAGTTGTAGTCTGATGTGGACGATACTAAAGTGGATATGCGAATATGACTGGAAGGTAATGGTGAGAAATACACCCCCTAGACAAGCAAACGACAAACGTAGCGAAGATGATTAATTGGGCGCGAGCGAGGCGGTGTGGGGGTATTGTATGTGTATTGTATTAACTCTAGGTTGGGGAATGTTTTTATAAGTGACCTATTCATACATCCTACACCACACAATGATCCAATCTACTCTACTATACTATACATTACATTACGTAACATTCACGAGAAACTTTGATGGCCACCCGCACAGGAGACTAAAGTCTGGAATCTTAAAAGATCTCGGAAATATGCAGCCCGTAAGGTTTTTGCCGTTTTTAGCAAAATCCTGCGGTGGGACCTGTGACAGCCGTTAGAGCACGGCAGCCGGCGAAAGTGGAGATTAATATTCAACCAGAGAGGACACAGAATGCCACATTAAAGCAGCAAGGATGGGGTATGATCGCTTCTTCAGACAAAGGATCACGTTCCATCACCGCTCAGCGCAAAGAGCTTCAAGATATCATGAATGCTGCTCTCCCACAACTCATCCGATTCTAACAGCGATGTGCCCATCACGTTTAATTCTTGTCATTGGTGATCGTTGCATTCTTTCGAGCAGGACACTTAGTCTTTGATCTACTCGTGTCAATGCTCGTATTAAGTATACTTCGACAATCAATACTTCACCTCGTGACAAGATATAGCTCGCTAAACTACTACCTTTTCTATCCAGCGTAAGTATGATGCACCCTGTCAAATGGGAGACATTGGTGGACCAACCAATTGCGCCCGGAATATCAGCATCACCAAACATCTCGGGAGGAAACGTTACAAACCTAGGGTGGGAAGGATCCGTCTTAGCCACCATAAAAAGTCACCTAGTAACTAGCATAGTTAAACTGGACAGGTGAAACGCCCACGTGATAAACAGTATCCCGTCAAAAGGCATTCGTTAGAATCAACAGCTGCCAATCCTATCGATAGTAATCTGCAGTGCCTCGTAAAGAAAATAGCGACCACACAGCTTAGAACTTCATACATGTCTGAGAACCCCAAGTAACGAGGGACATGTAAATTACGGAGGTGAATGACACCAAGAATGATTTGCATCGCATCGGGGTTGACCTCTTCCAAAGCTATCTGAACGGGCTCGGAGCGTGATGGATTCCGCAAGGTTGCTGCCTCAAGAAATGAAGATTAAGGCCTAAGCATGGAGTAGAAGCTGGGAGAGCTCGCAGCAAGGACGTGTGACGATACACGAACCAGGCCTCGTCGCCGTACTAGACATGCAAAAGAACGTCGCCATCGTGGGATAAGGTGACTACAGAGCTCATGTCGACTGCCATGAAGATTTCGAATGGATTTCAAGGTCGTTTTGCCTTTCTGGTAGCCTTAAATCCATCCAACTTTGATTGATGTCTTCAAAGTGCGAGTGATCGAGTATGGGTTGGCATGACGTGAATTCACTGATGTCGTCTTTGATTGGGTTGTTTTATAGTGCATAATCCAAGGGCTTATAAGTCCCACGGTCTTTCTTATGAATACACTAGTGTTTGAGAATTTGTGACAGTCCAGGGTGAGTAGTGGTTCCATACTGTGAGCTCCAGTACGACAATAGCTATAGCTCTTCGCCAGAAACTCCTCCCCCTTCGCAAATTTAACAAGCACTACATTAACCCGATCCCATATCAAGGGCTATGGTGACCATAAACCACCCTATATTTAGTTCGAATGCTTCCTCCATATCTAACCAAAAATAATCGATGGGTATTCCACTTCGGACACCTCTCAACCTTCCCGGAGCAAGAAACCTCATAGGACACACACAAATCAATACAAGGAATCTGCTATGGATTGGTTCCCCTTCTTTCCTTTCTCCTCTGTTGTGACGACGAAATTACTAGACTGAAGCCACCGAAAAGCCTAGAAGTACCTCTACGCTCTCTGCATTTGAAACCTATTTGAGGATGCAACATTTCAGTCCAATGAACAGTCGGTGTAAACATATATTGTTAAATTTTATTTTATCAAAGGGCCAATTTCCATAAATCACCTCTGATTCTTAGCATTATGGTGCGTCTCTTATTCTCACGAGTGAGAACACTCAATACCTCAGCACGTTTAGATGACATACGGAGCTAGACAGGCTTAAAGTTTCGAAGTTTTATATCAATAGCTTTCTTTTTCCTAGACTTTTTCGATAGCTACTCCGTCTTTCCGAGGCAAGAAATAGGTAACGGAATCGATACCATTTCACCATATCCCGATGGACATGTCAACTTCCTCCTACAGTTTCCGGTTTACGCCCCCTTTTGAACGGGGATTATGATTTTCATCCCATAGATACACAGCTGTGTCATCAAGCAACGTATTGGACGATACCCTTTCACTCTCTTTATACAGCATAGCTAATTTTAAATAAAGTGGAATCAAACGAAGTTGTTCGACCCATATCCTTCCCCCAGCCTTGTTCAATAGTGAATGGATTGGTCTTCATGGTTTTGAATCAGCCCGTATATAAGCTTCGGTGACTACTTAAGTACTTATCTACAGCAGATCCACTATAAACCGTATCTTCACTCGTTTCCTCCGCATATACCTGTCTATTTCCTCATATTCATACCGGCACAGCTGCCTTCATCTCGCCTAATCGCAACAAAATGCGCTTCCTTGACCGCCTCTTCCGCAAGGGATCCAAATCCAAGAAGGAGACGAAGCTTACTAATGCCGCATGCATCGCAAGCACCAGGAAGTGCTACTTAGTCGACGGCAGTGTGGTAGAAATCTCGGGCATCCGCTACGTAGAGTACATACCATGGATGGGTACGCGTTTGATACACTCGAGGATTACGAGGATTACGAGTCTGTTAGCGACGTTATACGGCCCGAAAGTGAAGTATGAGGTGAGGTCACCATATGAATGTGGGAGGAATTAGAAATGGTTGAAGTTCCGCTGAATGAGACGTGGGGATGAGATACACAACTTCAAATCCCACACATCATTTTCGCATACAGGTGTCAGTAGCTGTAGCCAAAGGCTGAATTTGTCGTATGCCTCAGAAGACTCCAGATGCCGATTTCTTCGACAAAAACGAAGGTTCTTACCAGAGCTAGGACTCAAAGCAACCCAACCAATTTAAAATTGCTGGAAGTACGATGCAAATGATTTGCATGCAGATTAAGTGGAAGGCAGCTTCGTGAATTGACTACCTACGAACTAAGAGCATAGCACCTATGAGTAATCCTACACTGGTGAACAAGGGTAGTATGTACGTTGGTTTGTATGGTTGACTGTCGGACGAAGTATTGGTGGTAATACATCCTTACTTAAGTACTTAGGAATGAGTGTTCTTCGAATTGTGATAAGAACTTCATAGATAGGATTAATAGGATGCATTCCTGAGATAGCGTGGGGTAAAGCAGAGAAAGGCCTCCGAATCACTTTGCGCTTCGTCTTTGGTTACGCACCACTGACCTTGGGGGTTGGGTTTATTGAATTTACATTTCAATTACCGGAATAGCAAAGAGACTTATGAGTAGTTGGGCGCTCTCTTTATTCATATCATTTCCTACCCAGACTTCTGCTTCCCCTTCTTACAAAGCTCCCTCACTGGCGTCCCCTCCAAACTCGGATGATTAACCTTCCCCACATAAAAGTACCGATCGTGATTCCTGAAAAAGTTATCCCAGTGCTTAATCTGCTTCTCCACCTTTTCCCACGCCTCGTTTCTCCGCTTCTGACGGCGGCCTTTCAACCACCGGATTCTCCCCTCCATCTTGACTTTCTCATGCATTCCCAACCCTTCACCCAACGACCCATCTCTCCGCTGCTGTTCAAGCTTCGTAATCTCCTCTAGCTCCGCATTGTCTTCATCCCGCCCTTTGCCTGTAATAAACATTTCCTCTAGCCCGCGAAGGTCCCAAGTCAGGTCCTGCTGGAAGCACCCGGAAACGAACGCGCGCGCTGCATCCTTCCCCGCAAAGAACTGGTAGCCTCCGCCGGGGCCGTACATGCCGGGGTTCGCGCTGACGTCGAAGACGGATCCGTTTACGGCGACGTAGATGGGGAGGTCCGGGTTGGCACCAGTGTAGAGCGCAAGGTACTCATCAGTGAGGCTTACTGCCGGTTTCTATTTTACTCTTGCATTGGCATAGAGAACGGAGGAAGTAGGGGGAGGAGTACAAATAACGCTTTGAGCGTGCGCCAGCGGGAGAGCTTAGGACGGTATCCCCATGTCAGGGATTCGCCATCAGTTATCAACCATGAGAAGACGCAACTGATAACGAGAAGACCCGAGAGAACGCGGAGAATGTCGGTGATGGAGATGAAAGGGGAGATTTCGTCGTCATCATTGCGTGCGCGCTTTTTAGATTTTTCGCCCAAGGACGCGGAGTGCGGGACTTCGACGGGTTTGCGATTACGGAGAGTGGCATCCGCCATTGCTGGATATGCTGTTCCGTAGTCAGGAAAGGACGATGACAGGAGTTGAATACGACGGTGAGGTTGGATTGCGGTGGTTGCACAAGGATTTAGTTCGAAATAGGTCAATTATGCCACCCTGCGCTAGTTACTGCGGGAGCTTGTAACCCTTGCTTCCGTGAAGCGTGCAATTTCAACAATCCTCCGCTCACTAAATAGCAGCGACCTAACGGTCATTATTCCTCAAAAAACAGTATGGTATATGGCCAAATAAACACCGGTACGCCACCCCAACCCACCTACGAGGAAAACATTCATACGCGTGCCATTCGTACACCTTCACCTTCACCTTTGCCCCTTGCTCAACTTCCCAGCAATCTCTTCCAACTTCTGTACCTCTTCCGATCCCTTCTTCAACTCTCCAGAATCAAAATTACCCCCAACCACATCGCCCCTTGCATTCAACCTAAGCTTTCGTGTAAGTTCCAGGTGCCTTCGTGTCATCTTCTCTATATACTGCTTGCGCTCTGCGTCTGGACCATTGATCTTTCCCCCTTCCGAGGCTGCTTTTTCCTTTTCTGCTAGTAATGCAGCGTACTTTGGTTTCACTTCAGCGAGGTGGTCTCGGATTTGACCTAGTTGATAGGTAGCAAATGCAGCGGCGTCCTTAGTGTTATTGGCGCTAGAAATAAGTGAGAACGGTGTCGGCTGCCCGTCGTAGGAGGGGCTGGTGGATGCAACGAGATTCCGCAGTTGCGAAAGGATCCTTTCGTTGGCGGCTTTCTCGGCCTGAAGCTCGAGGTTAAAGGCGTATGTAGCAAAAAACTTTTGCCGGAGCTGCCGAAGGCGCATTTGATCTGAGGCGGCAGGTTCTTCGGGCGTGTCTAGATCCATCGTATCGTCTTTGGGAGGATCAGCAGTAATACCGGAGTAGTCGAGGCCCTGTGGTGCGCAGCAGATCAGCCCGGTCGCTCAATTGCAGTAGAACAGGATACGGGAAAGGACAGAATTGAACCTTATGATGCTCCAACCTCACCCATCCCACTAGGTCCTCCTTCACGACCAACACATTCCGTAGAACGAAAAGCTCGAATCTGTCGAAGTTTATGTCCACAGTGTTTTCCACCAAAGTTTCGAGTTGGTGAAACCCTTTCATTAATTCCTGTTCCTCTTCCTCCGTCATTAAGGTGCGCCCATCGTCGTCGACATCGCGAATTGTTCCTGGTTTAGATTGAAAGCCGAGAGCCTCGGGTGACATTCGGCGCATATACACTTCGACAGACTCAATGGACGCATATGAAATTTCATTGACCGTGTTTATCACATCATCAATTAAGGTCCACACAAGATCGTCAGCTTTGTATTGGGAATACAACGCGAGAGGGAAAGGGTACGAGAGGTGTCCAGCCAAAATGCTCGGTCAGCAGCGCATTCGAAGCTGGGGTAGGTTGTGTCATGCTAAGTTGATTTGTGCGGGGTGTATGTCAGTGGAATCGCGAAGGTTACGCGTTGAGGCTCTTTCATTCTCCAGTTATTACCCGGCAACTTTTAATTACTGGTCGTGTGCCTGGAATGGACGATTGAAATTAGATATACCGAATTTTATTGCATTCGGGTTATATGTGACGGCAATTGATACTTGGACTTATCTGGTAGATACTTACATGGTAGCTATAGATAGAGCGGCGATCACACACAGAGCTAGAGCTCATGTAGAGCTCTTACGTAGAATTCATGCGATACTCATGATTTTTAGGCGATAGTTCACACGTACCCAAATACCGGTACTATGTAGTACCTCAGTGGTACCAATAGGTACTAATTGTGATGCGTAAAATACGACTGCGAGTGCAATAAATCGTCTCTTTCATTGGGTAGGTTACGTGCATATTCGGGTTGTCGTCATTTGTCCCAACCTCAACTCGATCGATCCATCCCCAACCACACACCTGCCGCTGAAATCAGACGACTGCCTGTCTCAGCGCGACGTCGAATTATTCACAACACCATTTTAATCGATCGCTATTTCTCTTTTGTTTCCCTTGCCGGTCATCATTCTTGTTGCATCGTATTTACCGAATCCTGGACCTGGAAATCACCACTGCTGCCTGGAACCTCTCACATCCACCACCCTCAGCGCGAAAAGTAGGGGAGACCCGTCAGCCCGGTTATACCCACCCGTTTGTCTGTGCGGCTCTGACTTTCCGACCGCGGAAATCATCATCAAAGGAGTAATTGGTCCATGCTGATTGCCGGAACCAGAGAGGTGGTGCGGCATTTTTTTCTATTCACCGTTCCTTCTTGTCTTGCTGAAACATTGAGAGACAGAAAAAACGCTGCGCTCGCACCTACTTAGTACTTATCTATCAACCTGTCGAGCTGTATCGACGCCTTATCGAAGACGCTCCTGAAGCACCGTGTCATTGAACCTGCGGAAGGTGAGCCGCCCAATGAGAGCATTTCCAGGACTGCGCACGTTCTGAGACCGCAATACTGAATCCAGACTAAGGAAGATCACCGAGAAGTATCCGGGCATCGGGGCAGAAAGTGAATTACGAAAGTAAGCGGTACTCCCTTAATACCTTTCCAAAGTTTCCTGAGAGCATCTTTTTTTTCAAATATTGTTCGCTTTATTTTTCTTTCATTTTCCTGTTCTTACGTTCTCTGCGCACGAGAGCCATACATCCTTCTATGATACCGCAAGGTTTGACTGTCTACCTGTCATAAAAAAACTTTCTTCCTGGACGCACATCAAACCCCCACATACAACTTTTTTATATAACCCCACGCACGGCCTTAGCTCCCAGCCGTAATCCGTGGTGTCGGGTACGACCCCAGAGGGATAGAACCCGGAAACAGTGGCGTGCCCGCTTTGATCCACCAAGGAAAAACAAATAAGGAAGGGAAAAGATTCTCACATCACGATTGTCTGGGGAGGGGAAGTTTCTTCAACCTTTCGCCAAGAGATACTCCGATTCGCGAAACACACTTCGAGGTCGGTACTCAAAATAGAACACACGAAAACTGCTCGCGCAAGCTCAATCCGTGCTTCTCGAGGTACAGAAGAGCTCTCTGGGCGCTGAAACTTTAATCGGTGGCGGGCTTGAGCTCTCGTCCACAAGGAAGGAACGATTGACAGATTGACAGTCTACCCACTTAACTATTGCGACTCTTTTTATTCAATTCGCCGTCTTTCGGCCTCACTCCTACCTCGCGTTCCTATTTTTCATTCTTGCGATCACATTGCCTTCTCCACTACCCTTCAGATCATCGCGTTTGAATAGATTTCATTCGATCTCTGAGGGATTGCTTTCTTATAATGTCATGGAAACACACGAGATTCACCGATGACACTACTGATGTCGAGTCGTCGGCCACAGCGCGGCCGCCCAGATTTGAGAGAAGGAGCTCATACTCACTGGAGCGATTCTTACAGGAACCGGACGAACAGGAACTCTCACCTGCATCGAGTGTCGAGGCAAGATATATTGACACCACCGAATTCGCGAGGCGCCGCAAGAGGATGCAAAGTCCAACTTCAAGTACGGGGCCATATGGTGGAGTGCCTCCCCCAGGAGCTGGTAGGCGGCCGAGACTCCTCCTGATGGGTCAGAGAAGGTACTAGTGTTACCAATTCGTGTTTTCCAATGCAGTCAGTGCTGAATTGTACCCATAGAAGCGGGAAATCTTCGATCAGTTCCGTAGTGTTTCATAAGATGCCGCCAACAGAAACACTGTTCCTGGAATCTACAACGAGGATTACAAAAGACCCCATACAGTCTGATTCCCACCCAATGGTTGCACATGTCTATGTGTGCACTAACGCTTCGGCAGCTCATTCATGGACTTTCAAGTTTGGGATTTCCCTGGCCAACTCGATTATCTGGATGACACGTTCGATTTTGACAACATTTTTGGCGAGCTGGGAGCACTTATCTGGGTCATCGATGCACAAGATGAAATTCTCGACCCTCTGTCACGCTTGCATTCCACCATCATTGCGCTGCAAAGGTCCTATCCGCAAGTCAACATTGAGGTCTTCATTCACAAAGTGGATGGGTTGTCGGACGAATACAAATTGGATACACAGAGGGATATCATGCAGAGAACACAAGACGAATTGGCAGATGCTGGTTACGACAACGTTCAAGTATCGTATCACCTCACCAGCATCTACGACCACAGTATTTTCGAGGCTTTCTCGAAAGTCATCCAGAAACTGTTGCCGCAGCTTGGAACCCTGGAGAATCTGCTGAATGTCCTTTGCAGCAACTCGGGAATCGAGAAAGCGTTTCTCTTTGATGTCCTCAGCAAAATCTACATTGCAACAGACTCGAGTCCGGTGGATGTCCAAAGCTACGAGATCTGTAGCGATTTCATTGACGTTATTGTAGATGTTTCTGAAATCTATGGGTATTTGTTCCATTCAAAATAATATCTTAGGACCCTGTGCTGATCCAGGATGTAGTTATGACCGTAAGTCGGATCCAGATGGGACCGGTCAGGTTTCGCCGCCCGTTTCTCCCGGTGCACCTCCTACCGACGAACCCGAACAGATCCCCGAAGTCAGTAGCGTGATCAGGTTGCAGAACGGCATGGTACTTTATTTACGAGAGATCAACAAGTAAGAAATACCCTACCTCTTACCGGTAGTTACGGCGACATCTTCTCTAACCGCTGACTTTTTTGTTCCTACAGGTTCCTGGCGTTGATCTGTTTAATGCGGAAAGAAAGTATTGAACGTCAGGGCTTAGTCGATTACAACGTCCAGATCTTCCAAACGGCCTTGCAGAGGGTATTCGAAATCGGAGGTGGCGTTCGATAACATTACAGTGGCTCAGGCGGAAATTTGGTTTGATGCTTATGCTTAAAGTGACAGGCTCACCCGCTATCATCACCTGTATGTCAGTTGATAATACTAGTACCTAGTTAGGGCGCACATGGCGTTATACCTTGGTTGTTCTGTCTTCTTACCTTAAGCCTTGTCACACTAGTGTAGATCTCAGTATCTGTCGTTTTTCTCTACTTTCTCATCTTTATGTGGCAGAGATAATTAATGCAAATATCTGTTGGGAGCCTGATAGCATTGGCATTGACGATACGACGACCCTGGTGATTGTGGGGAAACGTTCATGCATTTGCTGGGTGATGGATGATGGGTGTATGCTTGCTGGAACTAGTGGTACTGTTGAGAGATGAGAGCGGGTATACGTACCTACTGAACGTTAGACCTAACGTGGCCGCCAGCGTCCCACCGGTACCCAATACACCGGCACCGGCCACAGTTTTGCGTTGTGTGTTTATCCACGCGCCCCATCAAGGATCATCTCTTGAAACCAAGGTTCACTCTCCGTCTCACTTGCCCGCCGCCGATTGCGGAGGTGAGCCCGTAGTCTCGGACGTAAAAATATGAACCGTCCGATACCGGGTGGGCCTAAACCCCTCCGCGAAAATCCGAGAACCGGTACGGGTAAATTTGAACCGGTATTCAATGATATCTGCAGCCCAAAAATACTCAAAATTACAATGAGTATTTACGCGTAACCTTGCAACTCTGTTTGTGATTTTTGGATGTGTTTTGTTGTGTGGATCATGGAGTTATCATATTGTCGCCAAAGCAAGATGTTTTCGAATTTTGTCATGGCACAAACACCACCATACAATCCACACGTACAAAAAAAACATAAAGAAAATGTGACCAAAATTACACATAGATACTCTTTGTAATTTTGGGGAATTTTCGACACAAAGAAAATTAGTTGCGGGGCTGTGATATGGGCAAACTCAATTTACTGAAATAAAATTTGAGCCTCAGAATTTTCTGGAGGGCATTTTTTTTACTTTACTCACTGGGTTTTCAATTTACAGGATAGGTTTAGGGTTACTGTCATACTAAGTATTCACTTAACTTTACTCGGTAAATTTAAAAATTGGCAAATAGGTGGTGTGGTATTCTAAACCATGTGGGTACCTAAAGTATGATAGAACATGATAGAACATGCTAAGTGAGTGGCAGGAATTGTAGACCTTTGCTTCTTACTCTAAACTGAAGGATTTTGAATAGGTATGTAAAATAGCTTTGTAGTAGTCCACAATGAACAAGAATAAATACAAACCCAATTATTCCTCGTCCACGATACAGAAAAGGAAAATATGCAGAAATCTATAGAAGTACAACAGAAATATGACCAGCAAAAAATCTCTAAGAAAAAAACATAAGAAATCTAAATGCCAATCATCCCATCATCTATAGCTACGATACTGATACAATGCAAAAAGAAACTCTCCAAGGGAATCTATAGAAGTACAACAGAATGACCAGCAAAATCCTGTAAAAACAAAGGGAAAAAAACAAGAAATCTATATCTAATCTATATCTAATCTATATCTATATCTATATCTAGATGACTTCCTCCTCTAGTAGTAATACACGGCCAAGAAAGAAAAAATAATCAATACTAATACAGGAAAATCAGGAACGAATACAACCACAACTTGCTTCCTCCACTTCCTCTTCGTCTCTCGTCCTAGGTTCATGGATATCTCGCTGACCGATAGCTGTGAAAGGAACGTCGGAGAAATTCATAGCAAGCCAACTAGGCATCAAGCAGGGCAATTGAAGAAATGCAAAATAACCAGCGTGCTACTATAGGTGGACGGTGAGCCGTATTTTTTCATACTGGCGTGACACCGGTAGAGCTTGTACGGCGGGCATCCATGTTGTGTTCAAGAAATGAGGAAATCTGCAGGATTGTAAGCAACTGTGCTGACTCTCCCGGTGAATGGGTGAGCAAGAACCTTTCTAGATACCATCCTCAACTTACGTCCTAGATATCCACCACACTTTTGGCAAACAGGCACCTGGGGAGGGTTGAAGTAGCCGCAGCGTTGACAGGTAGCCATCATTGACGAGTGTGGAGGTGAGGGGTTAGGCGTAGGAGTAGTGGTTGTTTATGGCGGGAACTAGCGAGTGTAGGCGGATAGCTTGCTGAACGAAGGACGAAGCTAGTTGATGGTGTTGTAGAGTAGCTGCTGATGTCTGATGTGAAACGGAAGCTCCTGTCCGGCTAGTCTTTATACTCGATCCGATACGCCGCAATTTTTGCCCGCATCAACTATCTCCCCTCTCCGGTCGAAGGCTGATTATGTTCACGTTTCTCTCGAAACACTGACTGCACAGCCGCGCTGTTGAACTAGCTCGGGGGTACCTGGCAATTGAAGGAAGAAGCGCAACTAATGGACTGAACTGCGCGGCTGCGCTATGCTGCAAATAATTCGGGCCCAGTGGCAAGCGGGAACCTATCATGCGAGGAGATTCCATCGCTTTTCGCTTGGGCTTTGCAGCTCTCGGTAAGATAGGATTCAGATAGCGGATAGCAGTACTGCTGAGGCTGAGCTCCCGCGTCATTCTAAGGCACGTGCACGCTTCGAGGACCAGTAACGCGTGCAGAAGGGCATCTACTCAGACGTCAGAAAGAGAAAAGCAAGGTTAGGATAGTGGTCAATGCTCCAGAAGATGAGATGGTCAGCCATGGTGTCCTACGCTTGGTGGGGGACATAAAAACGCCCTGTGAAACACTACCCGCGCGCTGGGCGGTTAGCCTTATCTCCTGTTCTTTTGCTAGGGCGTACTGCCACGGTATATTTCGTGCTTATACAGCTAGCTAGATAGGTAGTGCGCCACTTAGTCCACTCGGTCGGGTCGGGACTCATCGTTCTGGCTTTTCGATCTCGACATTGCCAGGCACGGTCACCTTTGTTAATCCTTCAGTTAGTAACTAGTCCATTCACGCATGAAGGTGGCAAATTCGATCTTACTTGCCTCGGACAAAGGTGGATTTTGTCGGTCAGAGAAGAATCTTGCGGGCAGACTTGGTGGACGCAAACGCATGATTGGTTGCGCCGTCGGGGTGGCTGGGTCAACTTAATTTTGGCGGGTTCGCTTATCGTCTTTGGGTATCGCTTATGCAGGTGAGTAACGAGCTCGTTTCTGCCCGCCATCGCCTCGAGGCGAGCTGAAACATATTCCCTCGCATCCGAACGTTCTACTGCAGAGGGTTGTTGCATATGCAGGATCAAGCTTCCCGAAAGGTGTAGGGCAGATTACAGATTGAGAACAAGCGCGAGAGCCCTGTGCTTCCAAGCTTGATCTGGGAAGAGCCGCGTTGGAGGGTTGCACGCGCGACTATGCGCTTATAGATCGGCCGAGAGGCATTTTTGAGAGTCTGCTTACGAGCAGCAATTCTTCAATACTGTATTCGATCCTGACGATGAGATTTTTTTGCGTAATGGAATTGTAATTTCGGGGTAAGCTGTTGATAAGTGGCACCAAACGAGAGATGGGAAGGGAATGTTAACGATGTAGCAAAAGAGTAAGAACCTTGGAATGCGGCACAGTGCGCAGCGTGATGGTGCGTTTTTTGCGGTGAGAACACGGCGATACAATAGTAAATGGCGGGTCCAGCGGCCGGCAATAGAGAGTTTTCTTGCAATTTCTCGCGGGCTTCAGTGAAACAGAATTCACCATGCAATCTCCGATATGGATTGTTCTTTACTAGCAGTCAGGTGGGCATCAGTTCCTTGGACGAGGGTGTTTAGATCGACCCAAGATATGGGGTTCATGCGGTATAGAGATTGTCTGCGTACCGACCCGCTGGGGTATCTTCACTAGTGTAAGTAAAACTCGAATAGAATACAGTTGCTCGCCATCATTACCATCATTTTACCGAGGATCCGTAGGATACTCCCGTGTATGTACAAACAACGTCACCCACCATCACCCAATATCACCCACTCCCATGGGTTCATGCAAACCCAACCTTTTTCTTTGACTTTCCATCCTTTACTGCCCGGTCTATAACCTTCTCTGGATTCTCCGTTTCATCACCTAGTCTGAATCCCTTCGGCTTCCGTTTTCGCCGGACCTTGTTCTTGGTGTCATCCAATTTCTCTCTACGGCTTTCCTCCTTCTTCTCATCCTCCTTTCTTCGCGCCTCGCGGATAGCCTCGAGTTTTCTCTACATCTAGCGTCAGCTACGGACCACTTCCAGATATAGCAATGGAACATAACGCACTGCTCTCTCAAGCTTACTCTCCTCCCCATGTTCCTGCTTGCCCGCCGCCTGCTCCACAAGCCGCATCAATTTAGCTGTGTCGTGGTCGTCGACAAAGACCTTTCCAATCTTCCCACAACCACCTTTAACTTTTCCTGAGGCGGCGGCAGGGACAACGGCGTTAAGCGTCGGTAGAGTTTTCTCGAGACGCGCAATTTCGGCTACTCGCTGCTTAGGTGTGCGCTTGTCGTTCTTGTGCAGCTTTTTCGCCACCCCAAGGGACGTGTGGGTGGGCTTGCCCCCAGCCTTAGTCGGCCGCGATGACTTCGGCGCCTTCTTTGGCGCTTTCTTTGGAAGAGTTATTGGTGCCATTGTGGTGGGTGGGGTATAATGGTAGTGGTGTTTGTCAAGGTGAGGTTGAGCGTGCAGATTACTACGTTTGACTTTTCCACGGATGTTGCCGGGAGGAAGCTAATTTAGCAGAGTTGCACAAGCATACCTCTAAGTAGGGCATTTACGAACAAGCGACGGAGCCGCTGCACGAAGCGACCCACAAAGAGTACATACCCAAGGCACCTCACTGTGAGGGGTACTGCGAAGTGCTCTCTATGACTCGATAGACGAGGCAGACAGCTGGTCTGTTCATCGTCACGCCCTCCCCTCGAGATCCCCTCTCGCTTCCTTCTGCACTGTGCTGCTCACCGCATAATGCTAATGGGAAGCGCGCGCAACCTCCCCTTGAATCATTTCACTACGACCACGACTACCACTATCTATATAAGCGGCCCGTTGGATTCTGTTTGTCAGTCGTGTCTACCACTGATTTTCAAGCACACCGCTCTATATATATCAGTGCATAGATCACTATATATACATCCACTATACCCATCGGCATTTCGTCCGAAGCCTCAATCTATTCAGTTCTCAACCCCGTATTAAGAAGCATCAGCTCCCCCGAACTCTGGAAGACACGCTCATCTTCTAACCTTTGTCCCCGCCCTAACCTGACATCACCGGATATCGTACCGAAGACTTTATATCACGCCTGCACTTTGTTAAAGTTTGTCAATTAGTAAGTAGCTACAACCTCGCTGCCGCCCATGATTTCCGAAATAACAGGTATACTAGTTGCGCGCGCAGGGGTTGTGTTGACATCTATCGGTCGATTCTCCAAGCTCTCGAATTCCCCAAGCTCTCACTTCATTCGAAGTACACCTCTAAAGCCATGGCTTCGAAGAAGGACTACCCGATCCTCCCCGGTTTCAAGAACACCGCGAGTGGAGTACAGTTGCTTTACCGATCCTGTAACCGGCGAATCTGGAGCCTAGGATCGTCCGTGATCATGAAGGAGTCTCCGTACGATTCTCCCGCCGAAACACCATGGGACGAAGACGCCATCCTAGAATTCCTTCATGAAAACACCACGATTCCGGTGCCGAGCATACTCGCAGAATGGATTGACGACAACAACCTCCACTTCGTCATCAAGGATAAAATCGCCGGCGAATCCCTCGACTCGCTGTGGCCAACCATGTCGTGGGAACAGAAGGAGAAGATTGCGGATCAAACAGCCGAGTATCTTCGACAGCTCCGCAGCCTGACGTCGCCGTGTATGTGCCGAGTCGGCGAGCAGCCGCTCGTAGACCAGATGCTGTTCAACCTCCTCTACCCTGAACCACAGGGTCCGTTCAACACCCAGGACGAGCTTTGGGCCGCGATGGCGGCAACCCTTAAAGGCCAGATCCCGCAAAAGGCGTTGGACCGACTTCGACTCCAGATGCCAGAATGCGCGCCCTTTACGTACACTCATGGCGACCTCAGCATGGGAAACATCATAGTCCAGGATGGTAACGTCGTCGGAATAATAGACTGGGAATGGAGTTTCTACGCCCCAGTCTGGTGGGAGTACGCAAAGTTTAGAGCAGGTATGCCACGGTGGATAGACGCAGATTGGTGGGAATTGCTCGAGGACCGGATGGACAAATACCCAGAAGCGATTGAGTTTTACGACAAATTCCGTTCCTTGGTACGGAAGGTGGAGAGCACGGATGGTCGAAAGGTAAGGATGGGTTGCGCCGTATTAAACGAGCTTCTGGAAGACGACAATGGTGTTCCACTGGTCTGAATATGTGCTATTTTTTCCCCTCTTTTTTGTGTTTCTGATGGATATCTTGGAGCTGGGAACGGGTTCTCGCACAATACGCATTCTTGCTTTGTTTTTAATATTCTCTTGTTCATGATTGCACCCCCGAGATTAGAACTTTTGGCCCTATAGGCTTTTTGAACATAGAATTTCCCATATCCTTAACTCTTAATGTAAATACGTCGTTTGAAGCTGGGAGGCCGGGGCGGGGGCAGGGGCGGAAAAATCTGTGCGATGTGAATTGGATGGGCATGGGAGTTTAGCCAGCTGACGTTTGGGGGCGGGGGAGTTTGACAATGGTTTGTGTGTCCTGCAATTGAAATGTGAGTGCTAGTAGTTAATGCAAATCAATTTTTATCTTTGGGATCGTTCCGTCCGAGTGATACACTTGTGACCATCAGCCTATCTGCCGCACTGTCCGTTTGTCTGTCAGCCCAGCATGGGTTCATGCCACAATCATGCATTGTGAGTAACATCGTTCACCCCAGAAAGAAGGGGGTTGTGGATGATGGGCTGGCTCTGATACAAATACATCATCGAGATCCCCAACATCATGTGAGTCACCGCTAAAGTGCTGTGCCGCTGCTGGAGGGGGTTACGATGTGTCTTTTCCAGCGTATCGGGGGCACGATTGGGCTCCTAAAGATCGGAGCAGGGGAGCGGGAAGGCTCGGACGAGATGCTGCCAGGTTCATCGGGGATAGGTCTATTCACCGCCGTGCTGGGTATGGATCGTTTCAGAGCTGTGGTTCATGGGAAATCTCGCATGGGTTTGCCCCTACTTTGGTACTCATCCCGGGATCCTAATCTCAGAACAAACCCCCCCCCCCTCCAATCCCAGCGAAACTCTAGAATACCCTTCGAATTTAAACCCCATTCATGATCGCTCACTGCAAGACTGGTAAAGATTCCACTGCAAGAATGTGGTGAAGCAACTCGAAGATCCGACATTCCGGAGACTTGCATAGCCCGAGGTAAGGCGGAAATTTACCGCCTTCATGAAACTTCCTGCGGCTTGACGTTGACTCGGCCCCCGCCCGGTTTGATACCAAGAGTTCTAAGCGAGCCAAGACGAAAGTCACATGTCTTCCCTCCTCCTCCCTTCCCAGAGAAAAAGCTGAGAAGCACAGAAAAACTTAGAGCCACTTCTGACATACCTTGGAATCGTCGAGAGTCCGTGGATCCGGCATTGAATAGAAGTATATACGTACTTTTACTCCGAGTCTTCCTCCTATTACAGCGAGGCTTAGCAGGAGAGCCTAGCACAGCCTTGCTGCCCAACGATCAGACAAGACAACGGTAGGATCATGACGTGCTAGCTGTGGTTTCGGGACACAAACCCAAAGCAAAGGAAGCGAAAGATCTACCAGCGAATACAGAGAGGCTGAAACTGTCATAAATATGTGAGATAAAACGTCATTGCGAACTTTTCCCGAGTATGCCCCGTCAATGCAAACCCTAGTCCTTCCCCCTCCAAAACCTCCAAAAAAATACCTTTTCCGCCGGGCCCAGAATTGTATCAAAACCGAGGCACCCACGGAAAACTGCTAGCATGTGTCAACCCAGGTCTCACTGTGCTCGGGGAGTATGTATCATGAGGAAGCCTGGCAGCCTTGCGTAACGGTGTGGCAGCGGGCTGAGTCTCATGTTATGCGCACAACACCCCTCCCCTAGTGAGGAATTGGGATCGATAACAATAATAGCATTTATCTTCATCCTTTCGGTACGGATCAATAATAATAGCCCTTCCCTTCCCTTACCGCGTTATCCAGAAGGCAGTCATTTTCAGCTGAACAGAATGTAGAAACACAACCTCTCACCCCTAGCCCCACTACCCAGTCCCCGTTGAATCAAAACATCCGTTACCCACCTAGCCTCCGTCTACCTCGCATCCGGCCAAACTTCACGATTGTTTCCACCACTACCGTCTTGGCTCCACGTTTTCTGCCATCTAAACAAGCCCGCCCCACTTGGGGGAACCACGACTTCGTTGGCGGCGGGAAACCACATGGCCATGGGCCTAAAAATGTGTCCGTTCGTGTGTTTATAAGATTATGAATGACAGGATTTCAATTCCGGGACCATCCCGTAGATAGTAAAGCCTTGCTTCCAACGACGCCATCAATGTAAATTTGCCAGAACCCGAACTAACGGGATATAGTGCACGGTAAACTTTAGAACGTTCCAACCCTTCTTCCACCAGCGACGGGCAATTTCCCGTAGACCGTTCATTCCGGTTAATCGGACCTGCACCAAAGAAGTTCGAGTGATATCCCACGTACGTACTAAGATAAAGTTACTACCTTTGACAACACATAAAAACCCCTCCCAGAAATGGATTGACAACTATGTTAGCCTGAGAAAAAATTCACTAGCTGCACATTTCATAGTTACAGGCGGGAGGACTGGACAACAGAATGGATGTTATGATTCCTTTAAGATACCAAGTACCTAATGCAGTGACCGTTTGTAGTAGATAAGTCTTGGATCAACGCCGAGCTCAAACCGATAGAGTACATAAACAGCAAAACTCGAGGACGAATGTGAAAATGAAGAAAATGCGGCTATACAGAAACTAAAGTATACACAAGCCCTGGATGCTAAGCCAAAAACGAATCGCCAGTAGGTAACGCAGAAAGTCTGAGCAAGATATAAACCAAACACCATAGCCTACCATGTCATGTTATCGTCAAGTAGTACTTAAGTTAGCAAGAATCTTTTTATCCCCAAGCAGACCAGTACCAGTACCAATTTGAACAAATGCAAAGTGACCCCCCATATAAAGAAATCCCAATAAACAATAAAGCATTCTTCGCACCGTAGACACCTGTATCAAAGCATAGTTGAAATAAACAATTAAAAAAATAGAACCCAACACACACGGCAGGCCTGGCCGCTAGGAATCTCTTCTAGAACCAGAACATCGTTTATGTGTTGACCGAGACGCTCGGTTTCCGCATACGATACTCAAATGTATCATCGCACTCTTTCGTGGACGACATTCCATTCGTCTGCTCCGACACACCACCCAGGTCTCCGCGTGATTTGCTGCCGTCATGGATACGTATTCCGGGTATCGATACGTTCGAATTCCGGGATGCTGATGATAACGTTCTTCTCAGTTCGCCTGTTGGTGAATAATAATCCCAATCCACGTTGCCCCGATTGCGGTGTTCGGTTGATGGGAATCCGCCATCCACCAAACTCCCCGACTCCTGATCTATCATCTCTTCGTCTGGCACTGGCTCGTCTTCGACATATCCAACAATGAAACCCTCCTTATCTCCAAACAAAAGCATAGGTCGTTTATCAATTTCCTCTTGGGGGCTGTGACTTCGATCTATACGTCCTGTATACGGCTGAGGACTTGTTGAGGCGACACTCGAGTTGTTGCTACGAGATGGCCTCGGTGTTAGGACCCACTTAGCCCATATAGAGCCAGTGACCTTTTCCATAGGAACTTGGATTGCCCTGGGTTGTTTCCATGAAGTACTCCACAGATATACCATCCCAGTCTGTTCAGAAGATTCGTTATCCGGGGAACATTGAATCATCAGCAGGTCAGGTATGCTAGGGTGCCAGTTGATCGACTTGATCGGATTCAAATGAACGAGAACTGCGTAAGGGCGGAGGAGCTTCAGTGACCAGATCCATACTGTGGATGGCATGTTGTCTGATTTGGTTGCAATCAACGTTCCATCGGGATTGCTGAAAGCCATAGCTGAGATTCCAGTTTTTGACTGTGGATCTGTTGGATTGAAAGTGACTGTTGGTAGGGTAGTTGGCTGCGGGACTAGAGAATAGTATCGATCGCGTGCCGAACTTGCACACTCTGACCACACAGTAACGCCAGGCAACCTGATGGTTCTGGTATGGTTCATAGATATGACCTATATCGAGGGTCAGCCGGATTTGTCGCATCCCCAGGTGCAGATCAACATACTGGAGAAAACGTATAGTTGCTCAGGAAACACATTTTTCCGTCATAGCTTCCTATCGTCAAGAAGTCGCCTGCAGGGCTCCATTCAACCGTCTTTACACCTAGCCCTTCGCATGGCTTTTCGTGTGTCCTGTAAAGATGCCCATCTGCCGTGTATACCAAAACCCTGTACCCTACAGTGGCAGAATCCCACACAGCCAACCATCTCCCACACGGTGACCACTTAAGCCCTTGCGCGTCCAATGTTGGTAGAGTGAATGTAGAGGATGTCCTATATGTTGTGTTCTGATGGATCGAAACGACATCGTGAGTCGCTGAACGCGTGAGTATCGCGAAGTGTGACGTATACGGTCGATAACCAAAGCCTTTCGTCGAGAATTTTGGGTGCGCGATTTCGATGTGTTTTGACGTGATCAGATTCCATACAGTTACCTTGAGCTGTGACCTCGGATCAGCCTCCATTCTGTGACCGGGGCCGACTTGGGACAACAAACCTGGAAATCTGAAAATACAACCACTTCATCCGCGTTTCTGCCGAATTCGACGTTCTTTATTCCTCCGAAACCCGGGTTGATTTTTGCCGTCCACTTCTCATCCTTCACGTCAAAGACCAGAATCGTCTCATCATCTGCCAGGAGCACCCGCTGAGTAACAATACCCTCTTCTTCCGAGTTATCTATCCCACTCCGTCTCTTGCACCAAAATCCGTTCCACGATGGTGACCCGTTGATATCGTTTTGGGCTTTGGGCGACCACTTCATGAATTTGACATTTGACGCGAACCGTGGGTTGAGGTTTATTACTCGTTGAACGAGGAGACTAGATGCTGAACGAACAACGAGTTTCGGTGGAACGATCGAGGCAATGAAAGTTCCATTTGGTGACGGTACCGAGCCATTTGCGGCTTGTTTGGGTCAATAAAATATTCACAACGCGGGTTATGACAAGGAACATTTGTTCATACCTCTGAATACCGATGAAAACTCCATGCCCTCTTAACCCTTACTCGCTTTCGACAGGATCCCGATTCTTGGGGGATTGTACACACGGGAACGACGACCTCAAGCTTAGATCCGAAGACGCAGTGCGCTGGAGGTGACAACGGGTAGCTGAAGTGATGAGTGGAAGTGTAGGTTTAGTTGATGTTGGTTGGTAGCAGTGGATTTAGGTGGCGACAAGACCAGACGATGACGACGGAGTCGATACCACGAGATGAAGAAGGGTCTCACACGGCCGTTAACAAATGCCGAAACCAGGTACGCTATTGCAGACGCGGTGTAGAATTTTTGAACCTGCCGATCGTCGCGGTGTACTTCGATCGTGGTGGAATGTTAAAAGAGAGAGGCGGAAATATAGGCAGGAAAAGGTGGGAGAGGAGAGTGTGGGAGGAAAAGGACTTTTGTTTGGGGGGGAGGCGAGCGGTGCGGGAGTATTGTCTGTTGCTTGCTTGGTGTTGTTTTAGTGTCACTCACAGATCCGTTGCTTTTGATACCCGTGCAGAGCAGACGAAGAGCATTCGATGACTGGATGGGTGATGGGGTAGATGTGTGTGATGGGCAGACGGTTCAAGCAAAAGCTGTAATGTGTAGTGCAAGGTCACCGGGGAGCCGGTGATCAGCTTTCGGGGTGGCTCCAAAAACCAGCAGCAGTTAGCAGCATAGAAAAGCTGGCTGTGGTGCTGTGCTGTGCTGTGTTCTGCTGCGCTGTGGTGAATTTGTTGGGTTGAATGAATTCGCTGGGCGTTTGGGAGCCGAAAAGGGAAGTGACTTGTGAACGATCGTCTTGTTGTGACGAAAGCTCGACGGGGGGAGGGGAGAGGGGGTTACTGTGGATGTAGGGAGGATGCAGGGCTGTGGGGAGCGGTGTAGCGGTGGAAGGTAGGGGTGCGGGTCATGCAGTGCAAGTGCAGTTGCAGGCAGTAGCAGCGGTGAGAACAAGATTCATCTGTTGCTGCGCTGCGAGCTGCGAGCTGTGGTGTGGTGTTTGCTGCGTCGGAGAAATTGGAAAATTGCGAGTGGTTGCTGCAACAAGGGTCCAGACACATTTCGCATCTGGAACCGAAGCAGTGACGTAATGCCGAATCCAACGCACACAACCCGCGGCTTAACTTAGCTGCAGCCATCGGTAGACGGGCCTGTGTGGTGCTACCAAACCAGCTACTCTACTTATGCCTATTTGAATGAGCCGCTCACGATATCTATCTGGCTAAAGAAATAAAGGAGATAGAGTATCGTCACTTATCTCCCTCACATGCATTGCGTGTGCTCTCCATAAGTACTGACTGTACTGAGCGCTGAGTTGAACACAGCTCTCCTCGACAAACCTCCAACTCGTGGATTGGCGCCCGCAATGCCACCACCCCCAACGACGTAGGTACCCACCAGTTGTATCCGCTTGATTGGATTGGCTACCATCTCCCATGCCTGACTCCGCCATGTTCAATCATCATCATGCGCTCGACCTAACGGTGCGGTTACTGCTGAAATTGACCCCCGTGTCCTTGGACTCGAATAATTAATAGTGCACCAGCCATTATAACCAACCCCTCGAGGATGTCTATGGCAATAATGGCTCGCACCATCGCATTGCAACGGCAAGCTCATAGCTCATCGACAAATGGCTAGCACAGTAGCTGTGTGTTGTGGGATCACGCTCTCCCCAACCATTGAGCTATCGGAATGACAGAATCGCGACGAGAGGAAAGCATTCCGAGTCGGTTCTCTTGGTCCATAATGCGCCAAGATCACCGGATGTGACGCTTTTCAATCCACTTTCCTTCAACCGATTCCTAACCCGAAGCGAATACCCATCTTCAACACCGGAATGGACAAAAGCCTCCCACACTTGGGGTATCCTCACATATTCGACTGTCGATCACCGTGGCTACTTGGGCATCACCAAGAAGGCAGTGATTACAAAACATGATCTCTCCTACTTGAAACAGAACATGTGTGGACGATCGCCAGTTGTGCTTCGACATCTTGATTAAACTGGATTCGCGGAGTACTTCACGTGAACAGCTCCGGTAGATATTTATGCCTAGGAAACGGGGGACGCAAAGGTTTTTGTGGGGCATGTGCGAGATAAACCTTCGGCTTAGCATACTGGCTCTGGCCTGTACTGTACTCGATTATGGTATCAGGCTGACAGATTAAACAATACGCATCGACAGTTCAACGGTGGGGTGGCGATATAGTCGAGCATCGACAGTATTGTCACGGGAGAGACTAGAGTATGAACGGAATGACGTTGGTGCTAGACGAGTTGGGATGTCTGAGACTCACACCCTTCTTGGGTTGCTACTCTCTATGACTGGTGCTTAGGCAGGCTTCCCGGCTACCTGATATCATCCGCAGTCGGTTTACGAGAGGCTGGAGGCAAATCCATCCGGAGAGTTTACCGGAGTGAACTGGGTCGAACACAAGGCTTTGTCTAAGATCTTCAGTGCTACCATAAGCGGTGGTGCTTAGAGATGGAGTCCTCCTTTGCAACATTAGAATGACTCTTGCGGGCAGCGAACCTTATGGAGATGGAATGCTCCTGAGTGATGATTGTCGGGATAAGAGATGTTTGTGTTCCCTTCAATGATACACCCCAGGGCTGGTGGTAAGTAGCTAATGGAATCAAGAATTATGGGTTTAGGTTGGTCTCGAAAGTACATACTAAGTAGTCACTTCGATTGGCGGATGGTTACTGCTCTGCTCTGTCAAAAGCACATATATTTTTCTAGAACATTGACATTTGAACTTTTGTTTGCTTTAGGACTTCGTTTTCATCTAGGCAAAACAGTGACATCCATCAAGCCAACGTATACTGCAACTTGGAGGACAGTCGCCTTAAGCTGCCGGGATTACCCATACACTACAACACTAGTCTGCTCTAGTCAGTAGCCTAAACACGAAGCCGAATAACCGTCCCTACACTCCAGGGACGATTATGTTTTACCACGAACCGCCAGGAATGTACTTACTTACTTCTGCAGTACTACTTCGCAAATTCATCGGTCGCGTACTTACCGTTCCTTCTTTAACGCAGCTTCTAGAGTACCATCTAGCACTTCTCCCACACAAAGGCGCTCTTCTGCAGCCCTAGGTAGAGACAAAAAAACCAGCAAGGATCGTGGGGTGAAACGAACGGATCTTTGAAGAAAAGCTTCAAGGGTCCAAGCATCCATCTTCACCGCCCTTTCAAAAAAAAAAGAGATCTACTCAGCTATGCGCTCATATCACGTCGCGCACCACTCGTATCCCAACAAATATATCGTTCCGCGCCCCCCCCCCCCCATTCCTTTCTAATGGCTCACCCAGTATTTTTCGAAGGATTGTCGGTGGTTGGGTCATTGTGGCCTGTCGATGACGTTTAGATCTAATCGAACATCTCGAAACTCAGCAACCACACAAACTCGTGCGAGAAATAATAGATAATCCACATTCCTCGATAAATTCTTCGATATAATCTAGATGACTAGATATGATACATATCATAACAGCCGCCCGCGAAACGTTTCGTTACATCTTACATCTTACATTGTCGCATCTTTCATCGTTGCGTTCGTTCGTTCAACTGCCGGCCTAAAGCTTACCCCTCTCCCCCAACGTCATACCGCATTAGCCCAGCCAGGCAGGGCTGGGGAAAGGGGAGAACCTCAACCTCTCAACCTCCACATTCACATCACATCATTTCCGGCGCCTAACCGTATCACGAAAAAACCCGCGAGCAAACTGTCGCTGCTATTGTTGTGATACGGGGGTGCGAGAAATGAACTCTAGGGTAAGTTAGGGGGGAAAAGTAATATGTATGCACGTATAGGTATCAGCCAACGCGAGCGAAACAGGGAGATAAGGCGCGAGATAGAGATCTCATTCCTCTCGTATCGCCGAGAAAGAAAGGAAAAAAGTTATTGTTGGTTCGCTGGTGATGGCGAAAACGTGCAACAAACACATCCAGAGATTGTACAATATACTTGCAAAAACACAGCGAGTTCCACTGAGCGAAAATAAAAAATTTATTCCCTATGAAAATATTGGTAGATACTCCCTCACTCGCGAAAAAGCGCAATGTGTTTGACCGCGCCCGTGCCCCCCCTTCTGGTCATACGTCCCGTCCCTCGAGTAAGCAGATACATGGTTCATACCTCCTACTTGCCGTAATGCAAGACATCCGGGGGAGGGGGATTATCCTACGTATGTTTTTTTTCTTTATGCCAGATAATATATCGTTTATATCTACAACACGCGGATTCCCATTGTTTCACGCAGCGCAGCGCAAATATGAAAGGGGTTCACCACACCCACCAGTCAAAACGTCCAGAACGGTCGGTTCGGCACTTTGTAGAACAACCAACAATCATTCGCACTGCAACGCGAAGAAATGGCGACGATTGGGTACGGTTACGTATTCCCGTGAAATTGAGGGGAGGGGAGGGGGGAGTCGAGTTGGAAAAAAGCTATGCGGGAAGATGATGTGATAGAACAGTTTTCTCGGATCGGAAGCTAGGAAGTGTTCCGCGCTCCGACACAAGGGTGGATTAGATCAGATCTGATTAGATCTGATTTGGGGTCTTTTTTTTTAACTACTGGTGTCGTGACGAGGGTTGTACAGCCCGAGAAACTACCTATCAGAGTAGATAATGTCCAGAGGCTACCTAACTGGCCGGCTCTACATGCCCCAGAGGAAAAGGAACTAGCAATAGAGTTTGGCTATGACCCCAACGTTTGAAGCCACGTTAAAGGATCTGTTTCCCGCTTCGCGTTAACGCTAAGGAAAGCGGGTTCGAGGAGCTAGATATGGAGAGCCGACGGCCGGAAATGGCGTGAGATGGAGAACATGGGACAGTCGGGTGTTGCCTAATTGCAAGGCTTCAGAGACCCGATAGCATTGATAGTGCAAAGACGAGTACTGTCCTGCCAGCAACCCGCGACCGTTCCAGTACAACTTGTAGAGGGGCCTTGGATTCGATTGAGCGATTCGTCAAGACGCGTAGGTCGAACTTAACGCTGGGCGGGTGGCGGGAATCGGGGACGGTCCACGCTAACGAGCCGCGTGCTTCCGCCAACCTGCCTAAGTTTCGCCGGCGAGTTCGGGTATCGCACTAATTAGTCCCATCGACAGCCTCAATAGGGTATTTTGACTTAGTGCTAAGCGATTCGCGGCTGCGCTTCAACCCCGTCCTAGCAGCTTCGACCGGGGGGGGGATACAGCTGCTGATGAGAGAGCCAGTATGTTCAGTGAAACTGACAGACCGAAAGGCATCACGGTATAATAGAAGAGGGAGACGGGAGGAGAGAAGGAAACCCAGCACAGATCCACAGTGCAGAGCAGCGAGCCTGGGGCACGGAGATGTGACGTAGCACCAGCCCTCTCCACCTCATCACCTCACGCATGCATGCATTTGCAGCCAGCAGCAGCAGCAGCCCCGATATCAATCCAAACGTTTCCGAGCTGTTTCGCTCGCACCAATTGGCGAGCCCAGGGTCGCCGGCATCCGCGGGAACGCGAAAAAAAAAAACGAAGACAGGCAGGCAGAGTCCCTGCATATGCGCTCCCACCCTCCCCCGCTCGGTTCGCCCCCACATGCATTGATAGGACGTACGTACATGCTTTTTGCGAGCAGTCGTCATGGCAGCCCACCGCCCAATCGCCAGGCGCAATCCAGGGCCCCAGGGCACACATGATCCCCCATCAGGACGTTTGTCGCCCTAATGCCAAACAAACTTTCGGCTCCAGCAACCACGCATCGGAAACTTTGGATCTGCTTCCCGTTCGTCGTTTCGCGCACACACACCTGCGGGACTAGCTCCACGCGCCCCGGAAAAACCTCTTCCCCGAGATAAACACTCTGGACCCGTCTGCCCCGCTTTTGGCCTCTGCATTGCATAATCTCCCTTCCCCCGTGCACGGCCCCCCCCCCCCCCCCCGGCCGCATCCTCTCCCTTCCTCCCTCCCTCCCTCCCGTCCCTCGCGCTCGAGCATGCGGCATCCCGCCAGAGGCATTGGGAGAACACACCTTAGTAGCAGGTGGTCGATTGCATATACAGCGAGACGCAGGCCTATGGATGGACGTAGCAGGGAGCATATATCTCTCAGCAACCACAAGAGGGACGGAAACGTCGAAATACTGGTACACTCTATTTTGAACGCTCAAGGCCCCTGCAACCTTATGTATGTACAACAACTGTGCAATTTATCACATGGTTATTAAACACGAGTCAGTTTCCAATGTGCGGTCTCTCCGCCGTTTTAAACGTTTCCACTCATCATCACACAGAACCTTCTCCAATAATCTCTGCTTGCTGTCCGCAATACCGGTAATTCCCGCCTTCTCTTGATGTACACGTAGGTAAATTTGTCATAAACAATAATAACCCCGAGAGTGAAAAAACATCATCACCTATACCTCTGCATTGCGTCAAACACACCACTATGGCGTTCATTCACCGTGCCGCTTCGTCTTCGGTGTTCCAAAGCACTAGCACTCATCAGAGCCATTCTACAAGCTTCTCGAAGCTCCTGGTCGACGTAGCCCTCCGGGTTGCTGCTGCTGCGACTGCTCTTGCTAATCGTCCTGGGTCGTTTGCCCCGTTTACTCTTTTTGTGCGCCTCATCTTCGTATTCCTGCATCATCTGCAAAGCCCCAATCCACTGTCCACTAGCCACAACCAGGTGGGGTGTTTCTGGCGGTGGGTGCACGTTGGGCGTCTCCTCTGGTCCTCTGGCAACCGGTGAATTGGAGGTATCGGATTCTAACCCTTCCAGGATGTTACTGTAGTCCGCTAGTTCCGATAGTGGTAGATCTTCGGGATCGACATAGCTCCACTTATTGCTCCTTGTCGCCGGTAGTGGATCACCTTCTATCATTCTCTCCCCGGAAACTTGGACGGAGCCAACGTCTCCTTCAAACTCCTTGATACTTGCAGCCCAGCCTATGGTAGACGCCGAGGTACGTCTCATACTCTTCGGCATGCTGACCGTGCGGCAGTTCTTAGAACTCCTTCTTATAGGGATCGCCATCGGGCCTGCCGATAGCTGCATGGAAGCATATCTTTTTGTGGCACTTCGGGGAAGGGACGTCGGCGTCAGCAACCCCGGTGAAAGATCTGCAAGAAAATTATTTTCATCAGCATTGCAATGACGACAACGATCATACCAAAACGCTCACCGGCAAAGGACAGCTGTCCATCACCGATATCTGGATTAGCAACCTTGCTGAATTCCAATAACTTCCAGTTGTTCCCTTGCCTGTTAAAGTTCCGGATCCCGCTTGAACTACAAAGCCTTGAATTTCGGAGGGACAAGTAAGATCTATTGCTCCTAGGAGGTGGTCTTCCTTCAAAGTTTCTTTCCCGTTCTTGTTTAAGCTGCCGCCTGTCCAATAGATATAAATTTATCGGGTGATGAATAAAATCGTTTCCCTTTGCATTCGAAGTCAGCATAAGCAGCTGCTTCGTGATCTCATCCGACCCGAAATACCGACGCAGCTCATCCACCAGTGCCAGACTGGGCTCACCGCCCGGCGCACGCAAAGGTATTAGAACTGCCGTTCGTTTGAAAACACTATCTACCCAGCGAAATACCCCGGTTGTGCCTGTAATCCTTTCATAACCGACATGCGAATGATTCTGTTGTTTCAGGGTACGATCCAAAAGACGTAAAAAGAGACTGGGGCGTTTCTTCAATCTAGTTATCTGCGGATCCACTCCCCTAGGCATCGTGGGGGCAGGTCTTCTTGGACGATTGTGGGCCGCAAACTTTCTCCTAGAAGGAGTCTTTGCAGAAAAATCGTTTGATGCTCCTCCACTACGATGGAACACTCGTCGAACATCCGCTCTCCAGCTTCGGGACTCCACGCAGTGTTCCTGCATTTCCGCCATGCAAACACCGCCGTTACTGGGTTGGTCAATTGAGCGAGTTGTGTTACTCTGTTCTCCTGTTACCTCACCATTGTTGTGACTGTTATGCAGTGGCACAAATGCTCCTATCGCCTGTAACTCGACGAGTGTAAGTCCATCATCTGACTCGCTCGTGGAACGGGCGTCAGTCTCGATTTTCAGCTCATTGGAATGGTTACTATCACCAGGTCGGTTTGCTACGTTTAACATTTGGTTTGCCTGGGTTGCCTGGGTTGCCTGATTTGCCTGGTTCGCCTTTGTTGAAAATTTCTCGTGATCCGTTCTATAAGGGCGGTTCCCTCGATCAATATCATTGAGACTCCCATATCGTCTGATATGAGACATGTTTGGCCTGTCACTGGACATACTAAAGTGCAAAGATGAAGTTGAAGATGGTCTGAAGCTTATGTCCCTGTATGGTTGGTGCGCGTACAGTTTATTCTGACTGTTAGTTAAGATACTGTCCTGTCGGGGTTCTGCATCTGATATAGTATCATTGATAGCAAGAAGATCTGGGGATCTATAGAGTGGTTAGGGGATTGAGAATCGTGGCGATGTATTGGAATCACAGTATTTCACACCTTGTAACACCCTTCTCGCCGTCACCTGCCTCGTCAAATCTCCCATGCACCCCAGGTTCCACCTGCAATAGTCTAGGTGCACTGTTGCATCGATGGAGCCCGCCATCGTGTTTTCCAAGCTTCATCGGTGTGTGAAACGACACTGTCGAGCGACGATTCACAAGAGCTTGCTTCCCATTGTAGAAGACGTGCGGCTGTCCCCGCAATCCCCTGCAAAGGTAGATTAAATCCGGACTGCTGGATGATTTTGACAGGTCTGAGCTCAAGCGAAAAGGGTAGGAAGCTACCAGTAGCCTAGGAAGTGTTGGATGGTCCATAGTGAGAGATGCTGGGGCTAATTGTGCTTCACTAGGTACTCGACAGTTGACCAATGCGTCGGGAATTTGCATTAACTTTACCGTAGCCACTTTCGAAGTAACAAAGATTGGCAGTGGTAGGGACAGGTGGAGAAGGAGGAAGTGACGGCGAAGGTAGAAGGGTTGGAGACCACGAGTGACTGAGCGTTGGTATCGCATCACGCATCATCACTCTAATACAGGCCACAATCACTAATTGTCGACTCAAATCGCTCCATCTACATGTGTGTACTGTAAGTAATAATACAAATCATCTAAGGTGAAAAAATACAAAAAGCCGCCTACATATACAACGTAAATCGCCATACGAGAGGCAAACACACAGCCATCAGAAGAAGACTTATATCCACTCGCCGCATCCAATTCGACAAACAACGACCAACTCCTGAGAAACACAAACACCAGTAACAAAAACGCCAAACCACAGCAAGTCTAACATCCGAAATCTAAGATACAGTACAGCCACCCCATACTTTATTATTCTTATCCATGACCATTCCTACGTCTCGATCAATTCCTCCGTCAATTACGAGCTTATCTTTCTCAAATTGTCGAGTAATTTTTCCTGCAGAGTATACACAACTCCCCAAACCGTACCTGACAAGCGAATCACCAGTCAAGCTTCCAACCACAAATACGCCCGGAGTGACTTCAAGGTCCGATTCGACTCGTCTTCTCATCGTATCCGCGGAAACCCACGCCGCATCGACAACTCCAACTTCTTTCCGAAGATCGGCAGAAAGATAGCCAAGGCTCCCTTTACGGCCAGCGCAATACTTCAAATCTGATACGGTTCGCTCGATTACCTCATCGTTGGCCGTCAGAATTTTAATCTTTCCATCCGGACAGACGGTTATCACTTGTGAATTTGGAAATCCCTCGTAGGTATCATTCCAATTGCGTAGATTATCTCCTGGGTAGTGGTTTTGCGGACCTTTCTGGCCGGATCCTGTTCGAGCCAATGTAGCGAGCTTCATCTGCCGGTATATCTCCGCATATTCGGGATAGGCTTGTGGGTGGCATCCCTTTAATGGACTAGGGCGTGATGGGTTCCATTTGTATATGTGTATAATCTTTCTGTGTGGGCTTTGGCTGAGAATTACATCTGCTGCAGTGAATCCTGAACCCACGACAAGAATCGGTGCTGACGTTGGCCGTTGCTGTGGCTGCTGCGGACCGTTCTGGAGGAGCGGAAGAAATATTGGTGGTGGCGGGATAGTAAACGTGAAAATACCAGTCGCCAAAACAAGGTGTCTGCAGACAATTATAAATGGTTCACCTGACTGCCGCCTCTGGACTCGAATTGTAAATCCTTGGGAATTTCGAGAAATCTTCTGAACAGTGGTATTGGAGTACATTGCCGCGGCAATTCCAACTGCCTTGGGATAGCTTGCGTAGTAAGAGGCAACATCTCGACGAGTTGGTCGGATTAAGTCGGGAAGTTGTTCATTATGTAGACGCTTGTAGTGCTCTGGAAACGAGTACCCCGGCAAAGTGAACATCTCTGCATAACTGAATTACAGTGTTAATATACATCCCGTAATAGCGCGCGGCCTGGGAATCATTGGCATACCTCAATGTTCCAATATCCCAATTGGCCGAAACTGGATTCTCCGTCCATTGTCCACCAGCCTCAGCCGCGGAACCAAGCACAATATGGTCCACTCGCTTCGCGGGATTCTTCTCCCACCGTAACCTGGACTTCAACTCGCCGATCTCTGTATCTGCATTTGGGCGCATCAAGGTATCCAGCAGTGTGTTTACTGGTAGCGCCTGATCCGAGTACGACAGGTGCGATGCATGGAAATGCTCGGTCAGATATTCAATGGCTTTCTGTGAGTCCAGGATATCACACAACGACTGTCCGGAGAACTTGGAGAACTTCCCATGGAGGACTGGATCAGGATGTGGACCATGTGTTACTGGGTCGTACCTCGGCACGTTGCCATGGAGCATGTAACTCAGGAACAAAGCTGCGGGACCGTTTCCTTCAGCCTGGTCAGCATAGACTCGGACCACTCGTTTCACCGCCGCGAATACACCGGGAATCACCAGCAAGCAGATAATCGAGCAAGATATACCATACCTACAACCACCGTATCTGTTGCCCTGAAGTTGGTCAACTCTCTGTGGTAAGTTGTTGTGTCAGATGACGTATAGCGTCGTCGGTTTGCTGTAAGCATGTTGATCCGAACGTTGTGTATCGTTGCGAGGTTCTGCAGGCCGTGCTGTTGTATAGGGTTGATTCTCCGCGGGTATGACGGAGTTCCGGCAAGATGGAACTGGCAGAATCCCGAGGGCGCGGAGGAGCGAGCTTGAATTGAATTCAAGGAACACAATTCAAAACAGAGAGCACAGGCGGTATGATTTGAAGGATATCATACGGCAAAGTTCTGTGCGAGCGGAATGCACCGGAGCCCCGACTGGAGTGACGTGACAGCTGTGTAGTGGGGAAAGGCGGGGGACCACAATCGACAGACAACAAGAATAAAAAGAACTGTTCGACATAGCATAATCCCGACTGAAGATACGAGAGAAGGAAAGCCGGAGCAGGCCATCATTGATATTTGCGCTAGGAGCTGGACTGGGGGTGGTGGGAGATGGAGGTGGGCGTAAGTAGCGGGAAAGAAGCAAACTAAACACCGAAAGCTGATTAATACGGTTTCCGGTTTTAGGATGACGGTCCGGGAATGAAACTGAACCAAATGGAAGGTGATATGACTTGACACATTGATTGAGAATGATGATACTGATGAGGAGGGGAATGAAGAGGAGAAAGAAGAGCTCTACTCGTTGGTATCTGTTGTCCAAATCACCACCGTCATAGTCAATGATTGTAGATCCATATAGGAAGAGTATAGTACTCAGTCAGGAACGATTTGTGAGAGCCGCATAGTTAATCTACCGACCGCGCATCCTTACAAGGCATCATCAATTGCGCCATTTCACCTGATGCTCGCTCACAATGCAGTGTGATCCACCCGCACAATACATTATTGCTCATCACCGCTCGTACGTTCTGGGTGCTCAACAGCCCGTGATCCAAAGGCACCACAATTCTCCATTATCGCCCCATCCTCGAGCTATCGGGCGACACTTTCAAATGGCAACTCTAGCCATACTTAGCCTCTTTGATATACTAAGTATATTAAGAACTTCGTATTGATCAAGCTCCCGCCCAAGTAACCAATGTGTAGTGATTTTGTTGACCTGTCAACTCTACATATGCAACACAAACCACCTACTACCAACAGACAATTACAATTCCCAATTTCAATATCTACCGATACATTACATCCGGTACACGCATCTCGGAGCACTTACTCTGATCTGGACATGTATTTGTGCGGTCATCCGGAAAGACCTTGCGTATATCGCTCATCCGAAGTTATTGGACGCCAACCGAGGGAGACATCGCTCTAGCGGATACCCGCCGTCCACCAGGGCATTCGGGCTACACCTAGTTCACCTAGACTAGAAGTTTCAATACGGTTGAGAATACGAAATTTGCATGACTTTTTAGTGGCGCTGGGCATTTCCACGAATTCTTGCTAGGTAACAATCTGGATTCTAGTTTACCTCTATTCCTTGTCGCGTCACAGCATGATATTCCCCAGGTTGATTCTGGATATTGTGTGGTTATGGCATAACTACCGGTAGGCAAAAGAAGCCGTCGTTTGACTGCCTTCCCTGCCACATATCACAGGTATGCAGGGTGTGACTAGTGCGGGTTATCTTCCGGCCAACGGAACTGCGCCCGGGGAATTACATAGGCACCAAAATGGGCGGTAGAAACGTGTCCACCTTGCCACCAGATCGAGACTCGACAGTGGCGAACTCGCGTATCTGGCCGGATTTACGTTTCTCCGTAGTTATCCCCATCTGCATTGCATGACCGCGATCGAATCATGTTGATGAAGAGAAGACAACTAATTCATCGCACTGAACTAAGAATTCACTCATAAAACATCAATCACATAGCTTCTTTTACCGGGTTTGTGTTTATTCCAGCTCCCTGTCTGTCAATTCTAGAAAGTCCTTGCGCGAATTCCCTTACTCGGCTGGTAGTACGTACTTGTACATTTGACGGGCTATTTCGTGTACCGGCAAGTGCCGACGTTTCAACATCATACGGTGCTTTTTCCGAAACAAAGCAAAACATAGTAGCCTATCCAATCAATATATTGTAGAGATTCAACCTCCTCAGAACAGCTAACGTACAGCCCAGGGTAGTATGGTAAAGAAGAACATAAAAGGGATGATGGAACGTAACAAGGACTTCACTATACCAACCATATCTTGCATTTCTCTCGATGGAACGTAGTGGGGGAATGAGACCCCAAGAATATAGAATACATGATTCAAGTGGAATGACAAAGAGAGACTCCCTATTTAGACCAAAAACGCCCGCTTAGAATTTCTACCGTATTCCCCACCAAATGCCTCCAGTTTTACACCCACAAGAATCGCCTCAAGGCCTGTAGGTCTACCGTCCGTTCCATGGACTGTCTGTATTCGAAGACGCCACTGAGCCCGCTTAACGGTCCACATATTTCCTTCACTCTCTTCGATGCTTCGACTCCGTTTCAACCTCTTGCTATGGCCCTGTGTAGGGTGTGATGATGGACTTGGGTTTTGCGGTTTTGTGGAGGGTGGCCTACTTAAAGCCCCATGCACTGAAGGCCACTGAGCAATCGGAGAGTTGCCGCCAATGCTTCGCCCAGCATCACTGCCGCGCCGATTGGTACTGCCATATGAATCAGATCCAGCCATGCTTCTTACCTCGTCCAAAGGTTCGGCTTCAATGACAGGAATTCCGTCACGGTCCCACATTTCTTCACCGTCGAGGGTCAAATAGCATTCCGGGCCAATGCGGATCTTGACTTTGTCATCGGACAGTGGCGTATTTCCCGGGCTCGCGGGGCCTGAAATTAAAGGCGCGCCGCCGTTTATTCGTTCATTTATCATTTTCAACCCCATGGGATATTCTTGAGAAACCGGAAGGCCGAGTTTATTGGTTATGACTTGAAGCAGGGCTGATATTCGTTGGTTTGTCACACCCGTGAATTCGGCTCGGCTCTGCCGCCAGCCGATCTTCGTTGTTTCGCCAGAGCTCTCGATAATCAATTCCCTGGGTTGTTCATCGACGAAAGGCCTCGCATAGTTGATCCACCCCGGAACATAGGTTGGCACGCTTGTACCCGCTAATGGTACCGTATCTGGGACGAATGATATGCCTGATGGCCTAATGTCTTCTAGTCGGATGACAATTTCTTGCTTCATTCGCCTTGGATTCCACGATATTTCATGGGGGATCAATTTTTGTTCAAGTCCTTTGAAATGGAAATACCTGCAATCTCGTAGTAACTCTTGCCGGTGTTCCTCATTCCGGATTTGAACAGGATATCCACGCAAAAGATGTAGCAGCTCCGAAAATACCTCTGCAGACCTATTTGGAACCTCTGGGGGTAATATCGACGGTGGTCTCAATAATCCTTCCCGGTTGAGTCCAGGGAATATTTCGCTCGGGTTTGAAAAGAAGACAGCAAACCCAAGCGTGAAGTAGTTGGGAGAATTTCCGGGGGCTTGGAATAGATCACGGTTGATTTGGAAGTGTCGGGATCCTATTGATATAAAAATCTCAGACTCGAATAGTTGTGATATCAACTTTGGCACTAAATACCCCTCACGTTAGTGGGCGGCGGCTATGCAGTAGTAGTGGTGTAACACACAACTGTAAAATTGTGCATCCGCAAAAAGCCGTACAAAGTGCGGTCCATCTCTCGGCGAGATATGGTAACCTGGTAGATTTTGTAAGCATGCTATCGTGTATCAATGATATCTCTGGTGTTGGACCTTGCAAATGCCTGGCAATATCTTTGAATGTCTCTGGATCACGGTCGATATACAGTGTACGTAACTGTGCACCTTCCTGGTTGTTTGCTAGTTGCCGCTCAAAGAACTGAGAAAAGTATGAGGGAGCTCTAGCATTCTCAGTTTGTATCGTACGGTGAAGTAGGGAGGAACTGACCATCAGAAGAAATGGAAGCTCCGCTGCCAAGGAATGTTAGTAGCGCTCACCCTACTAAGGGAGTTGAGAACTCACCTCAGACGAAACAACTCACTTCCAATTTGGATGGGAAACACCTTCACATATCGGAGTCAGCTTCAAACAACCCTACTCCGCAGGCTGACGTGACCGCCATGCCTTTTCATGAGGTAGGATGCGTGGAATGTCCGGGAACCACGAGTTTCCCGAAATACGGGGCTCGTCAGAAGTAGTGCCACTAGCAGAGCCGCTCATCTTGTGGTTCGGCACCGAGACGCTGTTATTCTGGTCGGGTGGAACTACAGACTGCGGCACGCTAAACTGCCCTCGATCTTGAGAAGTTGTAGTGGTGAAACTCAGGATAAATTTAAACGGTGAGGGGATGTCGATTGTGCTACGAAGTCGGGTGCACGGGTGTCGGTGTGATAGGTGAACCTGTGGAGGAGGAGGAGGAGGTAGTGAGCCAGTGCGCAAGGATGCTATTTAACGACCCACCCTCGTCTATCGGGGAGCTTGGAGGTGGTAGTGAAGTAATCGCATATATCGGCGGCGTTAAAGTTACAGAGTTGGTGGAGGTGGATCGTGGGGAGACTGAGGATAAGAAGCGGCGTGGTCGTTCGCTAAAGAGAGGTGGTGAGGCTCATGGTCTTAACTCCGATAGGCTGCTATCATAATCAACGATGAGGAACAAACTGTGCAGAAGATTATGCACGTATATCCATCTGAATTTATAGTATCAGCCTTTCAACTTTGGTATAAAAGAAGAAATAATGTTGAGAGCAGGCTTCTGCGAAACACAGGTACCTGCATGTTCCAGTACCTTCACATCAAGGTTTCATAGCGCGAAAATTGGAAACATGGCTTGGACAATCAGGTTTGGGCGCATTAATAAGCCCTGATGGACCTCAGAATAGGGAAGCTGAAGGCCTGAGATATTGAGCTTTCGATATCTACTTAAAGTAAGTCCTGTGGGTGTGCAATACGTACGGAATAGTTACCCCGACCAACATCTAGCTACGCCCTTGGGGGAAGACAGGTGTGATGGTTGAGACCGTCAGCTTCAGCTCCTAACATCCTGGATGCTTCGGATTGTTGAATGTACCTATCGTTGATGTTACTGTGTTCGTCCGAGACATATATAACGTGATAGAATGGGAGGAAATAAGCTACAAACCATAAACACCCGCTCGTGTCAATAGCGGGAGACTTTATGTCAGAATAAACTTCGACGGCCGGTACTTGTTATTAGGGCCAGCCTTGTCGGGTTCGGGGTTCGGCCGTCAACCTAAGATCTGGTGAACCAGAAATCATAATCATGAGAAATGTCGAGTGCAAAACAATGATCTGATCCTCGCCAAGGTGCATGCTCAGTTCCGAACCAAAACCAAGCTCCACTAACGACATCCGCGCGCCGAACTATCGTCGACTCTCTAACAAAGCACTCAATCCATCCACGTCTCCTTCTTCTTTTCTCCCGGGCTCTCTCAACCAAAATCTTAAAATGTCTACAACCGATCTTGCCGACGCGCCTCCTCCTCCACCCAACAAAATCGACCGCACTGCCACCACCCCTTTCTTGCTAAACCTCTACTACCGCCAGGGTGGTTTCCACCGCCTCGACGACTTCCGCGCCAACTCGCAGCCGCACGACCACATCCAGATCTATACCTGGCGTGACTGTACGTTACACGAGCTCTCGATTCTTCTCTCGGACGCGTTACCTCTCGTCTGTCCGCCGCGCTCGCGCTGCGGGTTTCGCCTGATCTACGCCGACACACGGTACGGAAACACGCGGTATACTAGCAAGGACTTAGGCGCGGTCGTGCCTGCCGGTGATCCGAGCCTGGATCAGGTTGCGAAGAAGACGCTGAATGAGGTCCAGTTTGTAGTCGGAGATTGGATCGATGTTGCGATCTACCCTGAGGGCCATGGAGGAGTCTCAAGTGCCAGAGGCTTTGTAGGTGGAAGGGGTGGAGTGTTGGGAGGTCCTCGGGAGAATGGATTTGGAGGGTTCAAGGTCAGAGGGGGTGCAAGAGGTGGGTTTGCAGATAGGGTAGGCGCGGGAGTGCCAAGTGGAGAATGGAGGAGGGGCGAAAAAGTGGAGGATACTCTCGAAGGAAGAGGGGCGCCGATGGGACGTGGGAGCGGCGGTGGTGGAGGGTTTAGAAGAGGAGGAGGGCGACGTTACCGCGACTAGTCAGTTTCTATCACAGAGTGATGAGGCGAGAGAAAGAGGGACGGCGACTATGAATACCGAATAGCTGAGAATTTGGGGAAAGGATGGCCTTAGAAAGGTCATATTCTTGATGACTATCGACATAATTGGCTAGAATCGGTAATTCGCCTTACAATGGATGGATGGAAGAAGTAGAGCATGTGCTGTTTTCTTAAGTAATTCCACTGTATGCTTCACTGTACGCTTCAGCGTGTTTCTTTTTTCTCTTGGGTGTACATTAATTTGGGCACGGATGGTACGGAAAATTGATTAAGCTCGTCATGTCTTCAATGGGTATGCGACTCCCCCCGTGTTGAATGGTATCTCTGCAATTGTAGCTTTTTTTTGCAGTTCTAATTCGTTGGTGCGTCTGTTGCGCTAGTTCTATGATTAAACGGCCCCGTATATCCATTCCGACTTATGGATTCACACACAATACCCCACCTGGATTCTGCAGCATGATACGTTTCTCATTCCATCTGGATTAAAACTCAGAGACAACATCCCCACGTCTTTTCCCCCTCATTTCATATTTTCCCTAAGCGTTCCACCATCGTGTCAGCTGTCATGTCCCACATGCGCCTATGCCGCCCCACTGATAGCACGTACATCAGTTACATATCCCAGATACCCAATCATGGCCGGGACTGCAATGATATAGATGAAGGATAACTTGGCGGTTCGCGGCGTCCAGCGGAAGTAGCGGTAACGAGTGAGGTTAAGATCTATTGCCTATCTATCAATGCTGTGCCTTGGGCGGTTCGGCGGAGGAAAGGAGGAGGGAGTAGTTACTGGCGTATTTGAGGAGCGCGGGATCCTCGTGGAGAGCTATGGAGCGAAGTTAGCCTAGACCTATAGGAAGAATCAATGGAAGGGAGTACTTTTGTTGTGTCCGGCCATTGTTCCTGTGTTGTTTCGTTCCAGTGATGATGACAATGGAGCGGTTGAGGCGGGCGATGTTTAGTTAGCGTAAGATGAGATCTGATAAGGGAGATATCACTAGTAAACCAAGACTTTAGGCGAGTGAGTCTTGCCAACTCCGACTGTCTTCATTCTTCACACAACTTTCAGTTTGATGGAAGGACTTGAGCTCCAAAGTACGGACTTTGCACAAAATGACGAATAACACAGCCTACCGGCTTACAACTGTTTGACCCCAGCAATACTGTCGACATGTGATTGCTACTGCCTTGCCTCGAGAATCAGGTTAAATATCCGCCGCCTCCCTACTCGACATCATAATCATCCTCAACCTATCATTCTACCTATCTCGTGCCTCAGCGCTCTCTAATTCCTCAATTACGAATCATGGCAGAATCCACTACCACCGCTTGGGAAATATCCCATGATCTCTGTCAACGGACAGGTCCTCGCCGAGTCTGGTCTCATCGTCGAAACCATGATCGAACGATATGGACCATCTCTACGACCCGAAAAAAGCGATGATGAGGAGTACTTGCGGTATTGGTATTACATGCACTATTCAGAGGGAAGCTTTATGCCGCCGCTACTGGTAGGGTTGATTCTGAAAGGGATTAAAGAGGCGAGCGTGCCGTTCTTTGCGAAGCCGGTGCTGAAGATGATTGCTTCTAGGTTTAGTGTTTTGGAAGCACAACGGTTTGCCTGGCCTAGATACTAATGCAATGCACCGCAGGTTGAATCATCGTACCTACTCCAGCACCCTTCACGTTTTTGGAGTCGGAGCTCAAAGATCGCGAATATCTAGCTGGGGGGAAGTTAACCGGCACTGATATTATGATGTCATTTCCCGTCCTGGCTGCAAAGGGTCGGGTTGCCGGGTTAACGAGGGAGAAGTACCCGAGTATTTTTGCATACTCGGATAGGCTTACAATGAGGGCGGCGTATGTGAAGGCGAAGAAACTGGTAAGTTTTGTTCATTGAAAGCTAGTAGCTTACAGTGGAGCTAATAGACGTGTTTAGACGGAGGAGGGTCCGCCATTGTGAGATACGGTATGATAAGATATGGTTGGCCTGGCATGAGTTGCGGCTCGGCATTCCTGGCTATGAAAATGTGTTATGCATATTTGTCTGCTCCGCTACTGGAATAATCGATGAGCAAATTTGTTACTCTATTCACTATTACAGCATTACAGAATGCCCTACTATTGTGTTTCCAGCCTGTGGACTAAGAGGGCGGGATTTTGCTCAAATATGACGACATCAAGCAGTGTTACCAATAGATGAGCCCGGTTAGCTACTCTCGACTAAGCCTGCTTTTGCCAGGGATGGCCTTTGAAACCGTTGTCTCGCTGGTCTACAGGTCTATGAGCGTTACCTGACTGGCTCCTGGTCATGTAGCGACTTCCACGCTGTGAATGCCGATAAGACCATTTTTCCTTATGATCGACTTGGCTAGGGATGAACTTTGAGGGCAACCCTCTGGATTTCGGAGCCGAGGTTTTCTTAGTCCAATTTGATACAGGAGATAGATTTTTAAGGCTTCTAAAAAACCAGTGATGTTAGATGACTAAAGCTCTTAGCCACACTAATAGGAATCTAGAGCAAAGAGGAAACCCGTAGGAGACTGGAAAGCCTGAGAGCATGGAAAAGATTTACGACTGCGACGGGAAAAAGGGGAACTACGGGTGGAGACCGTAACGTTTGCTAGATAGACATCGTTCCGAGACTACTACCATAACATCAGTTGCATTTGGTCTTGAGTGGTATCTTTCAACCCAAAAGCCCCTCTTAAAATATCGAACTAAAAGACTGCAGCTGAAGCACAGCGGAAGGCGAAGACGGGAAATTTTGGTCTTGAGCAACAATATAAGAGTTTAGCAGGGGGATCGTTATAATATCCTACCACATTTTAATGAGTGTGGATTGGGCAGCAGTTGGAGTAATATGGCATGTATAACGCGATTTGGCTGATAGATTTTAGGTGCAAGGACTACGGGTGCAACCCTGAGGTCTAGCTCACGCTCTTCTGCGCTACCTTCAACCCCTAAACCACGAGATATGTGCTAGGGTCTCGTTACCTCTCGTGCTACTAGTCGGCAGCAGGATTGAAAGACGGGTTGAATAATAATGGCCGGCCCCATATACTGCGGCAAAGGATTGTTATTCGGTAGTCTTGTTATTTCAAGTTAATGGGCAATGTAGCCGGCACTTCCCGAAATCGTCTACCTGTTGCCCTGACAGCCTCCACATGGCTGCTTGTTCTGAGCTCACATCTATACAAACTCACGAGTCGGTGCGGCACTCCAATGTTGCATCCTCCGTCGAGAGTTTCTATTCATACTCGGAGGAATCACTGACCCGCCAGCTCGTTTAGCTTTTTGATAACACTTTAGCTATAAGTGCCTCCGTCTCTAGCCTCCGAGGTTAACTACTAGCGCAGGCTCTAGGCTGGCCATTTACACCTTAGAAACATATTCCTACTACTGCGCAATAAGATTCCACTGAGATTCCACCAATTTAGGGACTACTATTAGACGCGCTGACCACTTAGCGATCATTGTTTCAAGTTTAGAGCGGTACTTTGCTTGTTGCTGGGTTAAGGGAAGCAACCTACGGATGGACCCCGCATTCCGCAACGACTCATTGACCTTCTCAGCTTAAGCAATGTCTTCTTCCATCACCGACACAAACAAGCAACAGGAGTAGGCTGCGACATATTTCAAGGACCAGCCGAAACCCGAAAGGATTCGGTCCGCATCACGCAAGCTTGGCCATGATATGTTATTACCGTATTAAAACACAAGGTAGACAGCTGGAGCTTTGATAAGTTTCGTCGATATATATCTCATGGAAGGAACTCTACTAACGTCAATGCCCTTACACGAAATGCTTCCGATGCCTCCTCCATCGATCCTGACTATGCTTCGACGATAACTGGCGGTTTTCCGGGCTGCCGAAAGTAAAGACTATTCAAGGTATTTGCGGATTTGCAGAGAAAAAACGGCGGCAAAGGAGATTTCAAATACGTTTACTCATTCGGTCAAAGAGAAAGACTTGAACTAGCCTCAAGAGCTCAATTTATGGCTGAGAACTCAGTATTTTCGTTCTATTGTTGCTACTTTGTCATACACAAAGTATAGCCGATTCAAATATCTGGATAACCTTTGCTTTTGTTGCAAGGATCGGGTTACCCGGGTCCGTATACGCAGCACTTACATATTACATGCAGCGCTACTTATTACATGCAACACTTGCCTATTACCTGCCGAAGATCCTAAGCACGGGGCTACTGGACGAAAAGGATGGCTTAGGGTCATTCCTGGCTGGAGCCGCTAGTGGTTCGCTTGGGATGACTGGCCGCGACGCCATTCAGGTCCACAACGTCATCGGGTACATGATGATTGGTGGATCCCTACGACAGAATCGAAATGGAAATGCTCTGGTGTTACTTGTTAGGCCTCCTTAATTCTCTTTCTCTTTCTTCACTTAGCGACCGTGTGAGAAAAAGTGAAAGATCGTGTTCGGCTACCTAGTACTGCGTGACACAATAGTCGAGGTAAAGATTAAGGAATTCCTGGAGAAGCTGAATAAGAGTGGGGCTGGTTGAGTCGTTCTGATGTTTTGTTTTCTGCTGCAGCCATCCGCAATCGTAAGAATGCGCATGTTGTCACTTTTCTGTTGCCTCTACTGCAGGAGACACAAAATTCGCTACAGATTATCTTACTATACCTTCACAAACCTATGCATGGACTGTCTCACAATTATACTACCATATAACCGAGGCGAAAGATATCACTCTAAGTTTTACGGTCAACTTGTTAACAACCGGCTCCTCCGCTTACTCATTAACCATGGCGAAAGCCAGACTTTGGTTTGTTCCAGTATGCTGATCACGGTGTCGTTGAACCAGTAACGTCCGAACTTCACTGCACGGTGGTGAAAACCAAACCTCCTCATCTCATCCACACTTCGTGATATATAGAGCAAGTCGTCAAGGATGCGAGCAACGCTGTACCCCTCCTATCCTCACGGTATTAACCAACTTACCACCTTTTTCCTATTGTCCAAAATAACGTCGTCCAAAGTGAAGGTATTACAAAGTACAACGTCGTATTACAATAGCAAAAGAGCATGCGTTGTCCATTCTGCATGTATGCTGTATATAAACGATTACCATAATACTCAGATATGAGAGGTGTCTATTCAGCAGTACTCCAGAATTGGGACTTAGAATGTCAGTTTATTGCGGAGATATTCCGTGTGCAGTATGCACGCGGGACGAGTAACAGATTTTTTGGATATTGTGCTTCTACATAGATTATATTAATTTCCAATCAGCTTATTATCCAAGTACCTGCCGCTAGAAACGTATATGTACTCTGTACCATCGCATTTGCGGAAGACCCCATTGGACAAGCTTTGCGACAGTTCTTGGACAGGACTTCGGACTCCGCGCACTACGGGTTAGGGTAACGTATGTGATCGGCGACGAGCAGCACTACTCACTAAGTAGTTCTAGCAATAGGTCGCGTTCTTGATAGTATGGGCAAGTACTTTACACTCGCAATGAAGTATGCCACCAGTAGAGCGGGCAACTGTGAATGTATGTCAGAGGTGGATCGAGGTATTCAATACTGGGATTTGAAAGGGTAGTTAGGTGGGCACAAGGCGGACTACCCCAAAGCGAGTGCCTACCCGCCCAGGTGCTTAACTTCAAACTGTAGAGAGCATTAGAAAACCATCGTCCCGTCACTTTATTGTAATAGAAACTTGTCCTTGGGGTGAATCAACAAAGGTTCGTCGAACCGAACAAAAGTCGAGAAATAAATATGTGTTCGTCAGACTTAGTAACACAATAACAATGTAGCCCTGTCATTTATAACCACATGTATGCTGTATATACACAATTACCGGAATAGCTCAGATTTGATGGGAGTTTGCCCAACAGAACTCCAGCATTCGGAATCCAAATGTCGACTTATTACGGAAATCTTCCATAGGTACCGGTATAATGCAGCATACATACGGGATAAATACCAGGAGCTTTAATTTTTGACTACATAACAACGTTAACCTCACATTTTGCAGTTCCAGCACGGTAACTGCACGGCAATCAATAAACCGGGGAGATGCAATTGCTGGGTGCCAACTTAATACCAAAGATCTATCCGCTCCTACTTCTAGCTTGCTTTCGCTCCCAGAATCTCTTGTTGCCGAGCAAGCTTCTAGTTATACAGTAGGCAAGTAGTTACAGATGCCAACTACCGGTATTCTTTTTGCCTGGACATATGAAAATCCCCGGCGTCATACTTTACCGAGCGCAGTTTAATATGTGTAATTCCTGTAATTCGTTACAAAAAGGGAAGGCAACTACCGGTACGCCTCACAGACCCATCTACCCGCGTCAACACGGAGATGGGAGGAAGAGGAACCGGTTTGGGAAGCCACCGGGAACGACTCGATACTGCACCTAGAGAATGCCTAGAAGTGACATGATGCGGGGGTCTTGACCCTTGATAAAGGATTCGATTAACGCTCAAGGAGAAAGGCAGCTAATAGTGAGTCTTTGTTGATCGTCAATATCTAGTGCTTCTAAATCTATCTACCTGCTTTTCGTGCGGAGATCACTATGCCTAGTATGGTATTATTCTGTCTTGAAGATCCATTTCTACCTGAATTCTCACCAATTACCCGCCAGAAGTTCCACGTCAAGTTAGTGGTTAGTACTTAGGGTTTACGAGACGGCAGAGGGGATTTACTCTGCGATTAGTATTCACGATAGAGTTGTGGGACGCGGTTGAAATCGCAATAGAGCGCCGATTAGTAACCATAATATTAGTAGGTTATCCTAGTGGCCATCATTCTGAGTTACTGTGTCTGGTGGTTGAGTATCGGTACCGGCCCAGCATTTCGGCATTCACCGTCGAGAACGTCATGGAGCTGGGTGATCAACAATGATCTTCATTTGTCCAAGACAACGCAAATAGATGTCATAGTAGTCGATCACTTCCTGACCTCCGGGCTGGGTATATAATTTTGCCATCGACGGCTAGATACGTGAATTTAGGTGTTGTTGGATCTGCAGCTCGGTCGACTCAGCGGGTTTGCCTTATCTTTCGCAGAGTGGAATTCACGGTCGCCAGCCTGATCGACAATTGCAAAGGAAGATGGATGTGGATCACGTCGTCATTGTGTCATGTTTTGCGCACTGGCGGCAGGCAGCAGAGATTCATTCATTAGCAAGGGATCAGTCTGCATTGCGCCTCTTCTGCGTATGGGGGAATAGGAATATTTCTGACTATAGTACGCAGTAGTATGGCCTGGAGGTTCGAGTGATTACCTCAGCCCCGAGCAGACAAAGTTGTGGTTGGTATGTACCAATACTTTATCAATGGAGGTGTGAGCTTACCACCATAAGATATGGCGCAATAGCTACGGCGGCCATAATACTAACTGCAGTCTTTGGAACTAAGAAAAAGGTTCGGGGGCTGTTTGTCAGTCAAGGTATCCATCCCACGGTCTGGTACTCCTACATTAATATAGCTTCAGGACCTGGTGAGAGGAAATAATTGCTGTCCTTGTTTCGAGCCTCGTTAAATCTTCACGATTTGCTGCAGCTAAACGCTTCCAGCCCCAGAATTCGTTCCCAATAACCTTCTACTTTAGTTTACGGGTCCATTCCAACCTTAATGCAATCATCGACTTCCAGGCCAACGAGTGAAGTGGGCCGAAAGATTACCCATCCCTAACCCTGCGGGCGAATTTGTCGATCTCGCCCACAACATCGATGCTGATGTTGATGCAACCCCCATCCTCTTCAGCAAGAACCCCCACTATGTGGCCGACATGCTGCTGGTCGGCAGCCAAGCTTCCGGGTGTGAACCACGATGAAATCATCTGGCCGTTTTTTTTGGACCATAATTTGAGAGCACTGGATGTATCGTGGTTTTGCACTGATCGGAAATGCTCGTGAAGTTGCTAGGTAATCTCCGAACCTTAAAACCGAAAAAGGTAGTTCGAGTGGCGAGAACTTGTGGGGTTTGTGGGGTTTTTTGCTTGCCGTTACTCTGGCGCGAAGGAATTCGATGCAGTTGTTGATCGATTGAGATGGTGAAACTGACTAGATCCCGTTTCCGTGAACAATGTAACCGTTTTGATATTCGCCTCCCTCTTGCGTTATTGACTGGAATAATGGAGTCCGTAATTAAAGAATTGGACTCAAGCATGGCCAGAACAACCCAGTTTTTGTTATGTCTCCTTGCCAATTTTAACGCAGTCGCCTCACCCGCCGACCCGGTCACCCCAACTGCTCCACTGTAACCAGCATCCGGGTGCAGATGGGTTGTTCCGATGAGAACTCTATAATCACATGAAAATAGGGCGGCGTTCGACTGCCAACCCGTCTGTGGTTTGAAAGGAACAATCCACATCACCGAAAGTTCATTTCTTCCAGAATATTTCGGTTGTTCGAAGGGAAAATGGGGCGCTATCGGGGCTGTCTGGATTAGCGAATCGTCAGAGGCACTCTAAAACTCCCAGACCATGGTTTTGGACAACCTTTGACCGCCAGCCACATCGGATGGCTGCCGAGCACGGCCTGGTACCCTGTAGCTCCCAATCCCTCGAAATCGAAACTGACGTTGAACCCGGATGTCATCGAGAACTCCAGGTTGCATGCTGGTGGTGGTCATCCGAATGCACTTAAGAAGTACTTGTAGATACTAAGCACTTCAAAGTGGCAGCGTTCCGATAAAACGCGACAGATTGCCCAGGCTAGCCAATCACAGCAGGAAGCCTTATCTTATGTACGTGCTTTCCTACTGGGTCCTAGCGCGCTGGCTGGGGCACTCGACCAGATAGTGTGCCACCATGTATTCGAATTCGCTCTTGGAGAACTGGAGCGTCTGCGAAGTAGTTCCCAGACTCGAGCGCGCTCGGAGACGATGCCACTGCTGAAGCGCTGCAGTTCTATGGCTCTACTCTAGTGTGTGATGCCCTCGACACCGTCTGGGAATGGAAGGAACACTTGTGTTCTAAGAGGCCATCGCAACCTCACTGACCGTCCCGCTTCCCCTCCAAGTCCTCCCCGCCTCTCCCGCCTTCCGTTTCTTCCCCCCTTCTTCCTCTTGCCTCCCTCCTCTCTTATCCTCCCCTCCTCCTCCAGTTAAACTCTCTGTCCACCGCCCTCGAATCGATGCGAGCTTAGATCCCTTGAAGCCTGTGTGCACCTACCTACCTGGGTATCTCCTGTCCTGCGATAACACGCGACAGCACACCTCCCCTCCTCCGGCTGTTTTCACCACTACCTCCTTGCTTGTCCAGAAACATAAACTCAGCTCCCCCGTTCCCTTCATTTTACCATTTCGCCGGCCGCTCTTCCTCCTCTTCCTTATCCTCTCTCATCTTCCCCGACCTCCTGCTGATTACCTCACACCACCCTATCAATCACTATCGCCGACGCTGCTGTCTTTACCTGCGAATCACACAATGTACGCCCAACCGCAACCACCAGTGCGACGTATGAGCACTCAGTCCATTCATTCAACCCATTCCACCCATTCCACCCATTCGTCCCCGCAAACTTCTCCGCCGGGAACTGCAATTGGGTATCAACACATTGTAGTGCCATGTCGCCAGTTGCATCCTCCCAAATCCCCTCTCTACCGTCCCGCCGTCCTACGCGCAATCGATCACGTCAGTCGTCCCAATACCGCCGCCTCATCGCCTTCGACCTCTCCTAAGAGCATGAATTCGGATATGTTTGGCGATTTGAAGCGAGAGGCTGGATTCGAGGACGAGTTCGAAGACGCGATCGGTGATGATATCTGTGAGGAGGAAGATGCGGGAAGGGTTACGGGTCCGCCGAAGAAAGCGCACTGGAAGGTATTTAAGAACCGCTTTGTCTTGTGCTATTCCTTGTCTAGTGGGTTATATGTGAACCTGGATGGGTTGACGAGTCATTGAACTCTTCTTGCGTGCTTGTACTGTACAACGTGATTCGCTAACAATATTGTGTGCTCATAGCCAGATGCTGAAGCTACCGTCTGCGACTCACCTACATGTATCAAGCAGTTCTCATTCTACATTCGTCGGCATCATTGCCGGAGGCAAGTTCAACCACTACTTAGCCACTGCTGCGCACTCGCCCACTAACTAATTGCTTAGATGCGGCAATGTCTTCTGCTCGCAACACGCCTATCACTTTCTCCCCCTGAACCAGAACAACCGTGTCCACCCCCAGGGTATTTCCTCAAGAGTCTGCAGCTCCTGCTATTCCGAGTACAAACGGTTTCGCGCTGCTCGCCGCACAGAGTCCATGAGCTCTAGCTCTACTAGCTCTACACTCTCAGGCTCTCCGCCGAGAATCAGTGCGATGGGTATGGGCATCAAGCCCATTCCGAGACCTGGCGATGGAGTGGCTGGGCTAGCTGGAAAGGTCGGCAGTTATGTTGGGTCCGTTCCAAGAGATTGGAGCTGGTCGACATTCTAAGCAAGTAGTTACACTACCTACCATTAATTCTGGAGCTGCGCTCAAGGCTGATCGTCGTGGTTCTTAGGGTATTGATTTACCCGCACATACCCCTCACTTATGTGGCGGCTGGATGCTTGCCATCCATCCCCAACCCCCGTCGTCATTTTTCTTAACTTTTATTCGTGATTACACTCATAGACTTGGATTGAGCGTTTTTGGCGTTTTCTTTTTTCCTATTACTTCAATGCAGGGGACGCCGCGGGGCGAGCTTCTGTGATATGATACCTAGACTGTTGGTGATTTTTGCTTTGCGTAAGATGGCCTGGCGTTATTTAATGGTTTTTTGAATTTTGTCTTGATATAACGTAGATCAGATGAGATTATAGGGTCGTGTAATATAGTAACGGATGTGTGGAATGTCTAGTATGTATTTGCTCAAGATTGTGATAATATGATGGTGGTCGTGCGCTACATCCTTTCTACTGTACCAGGCCAGGTACTCGAAGCCGAGCCGCATTAATGTTCTTGAGTATGGCATTCAAGTTGAAGGTTTATGGACTTATCCTCCATCTTGTTATAGCTTGCCACAAGGTAATAACCCCTCGAATCTGGACCTCCTCTCCAGCAGCACACGCGCAGCTGTAGAACACTCATAGATTGCATGCAGTCTTGTGCGCGGACGATCTCGCCAGCTCAGGATCCGCTCCACCTTACCGAAATGTCCACACCTGGCGTCTCGCATACCCACTACGCTGAGAATATCGCTCACAAGCTAGAAGTCGGCCTTAGACAGCGCTAATCAAAGCAACGACAGGTACATGGCGATACATGGACCAGTTGACGATGCTTTCCACCAATCGTAACAGCAGCTTAATGTTCAAGATCTACGTAGGCTATATTGCAAATTCGGTTTCTTCCACAGGAAGGCAATCAATCGGAATGGCCACCTATGGTCCACTTTGCTCAGCCACAATGCCCGTGATCGATCGTGTATGTGGCTGATCTAAAACACGTTAAAGTTATCGTCCCTCAACGCGTCTCCCCTCCACGTTAGCAACCATGTCAACTCCCGATCCACCTCCAGAACCATCACCACCACCACCACCAGAAGAACCAACCTCCGCCTCCGCCTCCCAACAGCTCCACCAAGAATCCTCCGCCGCAGCTGTCGCCGTCGAACCCGAATCCTCCGCCGCCGCCCCCGAACCAGAACCCGAACCCGAAACCCAAGAACCCGACGGCCCACGCTCGCAGCGTCTGCGCACCGTCTTCCAGAAAGCACTCTCAAAAACCATCTCCACGGTAAACTACGAAAACTTCGCGCAATGCTTCCCTACGACCGCCACGCGCCAGCCACAGATCGTTCACGGCCTCCACGCCGCTATGGTCAAGAATATCCAAGAGAAATCCAATGTTCCCCCCCCTCCCCCTCCCCCTCCCCCCCTCCCCCCAACCACACTGACACGGAGGGAAAGATTGAATTCGATAAAATCCTCAAAGAACGAAACGTCATCGCGAAACTCAACGCGCTCGACCGGATGCTCACCGAGGCGGAGCAGCGCCAGCGATCTGCGCGCCCTGGTGAGATGCCAGTTGCGCCGTCGACGCTACCCCCGACTGCCGTTGTCACGGCGCATCTGACGCCGCTGCTGCGCGCGGCACAGGAACGGATGCTGGGGATGTTGCAGGAAACTAGGGATGCAAATGATAAGTGTGTCGAGGAGATTACGAGGCAGAGGGAGGAGATGAGGGAGCTTGTTAAGAGGCTAGAGGAACCGAGGGTGGCGTTTGAGGGTGCTGTTGAGGAGGTACAGACTGCGGTCCAGGCGGAGGGGATGGAGTTGGATTTGTGATGAGAGGGTGGCTCTTTTTGGTTGTTCTTGGTGTGGTTAGGAATATTGGTGATCTGTGGCCCTATCATGAGCATGTATGTGTCTTTTCACTGGGATTTCCTTGCGGTGGGTGTTGGTCTGGACTTGGGGTTACTCTAGATTAGAGTCAATTGTCTTCAAGCGGGCGACCCCGATGCCTGGGAAGGTTGCCAGCAATCAGAAGTAATTAAAAGACTCATCGGTGACAGCTAGGGGGTTACTTTCAAAATAAAGTGGTAATGGTAGAACTTGCATTATGGAAATCCCCCAGCCAGCCACGAAATTCGTCTCGCATCATGAGAATCTCACTCGACAGCAAGTATAAGTAAAAACTTCAGCACATCAGATTGCGGAGATCTTGACTTTCCAACAACCTACATCCCGGGTCATGATTTGTATACTCAACCGTGTGCACATCGCTTTGGCGCAAAACGATCCCCATCGGGTACTTCACTCTGATCAGCGGTTGCCCTACGGTCTCCGCCGGTATCCGTCCGAGTAGCCCGCGGTTGAACCTTGGCTACAGCCACTCCCTTCAGTGCTTGCGGATATCCTGACGCAAAGTGTACCGAGGCCGGTTCCGAGGCCACCACCAATGGTTCCAAGCCTACGTTAGTATCTATCATGTTCATCATTGCGAGTGACCTGCTAACACACCGTCTAGAAGGGTGGTCATTAGGCATTTGGCCATTCTCCTACATACTGCCGGTTTTACCAACTCGCTACGCTATGGTTGCATGAGAAGTGCAGGTTCTAGAAGATGCAGCACGCAGTATTTTCGGAAACCAAATCGGCGGCCAGGAGTATACACGATGCTATCTTAGATAGGCCGCAGGCTAAGGAGATGATCAAGGACATTATCGATAAAAATTCACCGGGTAAACTATTACTTTCTGATCGGTCCTCACGGCACTGGAAAGTTCACTCTTGTTTAGCAGTTTCTGTAGAGAATTTTGGGGTTATCTATATCTCTTCAAAATACTGGGCCAAGGACTTTGCGGAATAGTTTTGTAGGACACTTGCGGATGTTATCGGATGGTGTCCAGCTGGTTCTGGTATCTCTAGTGCCGTTTTCAATAGGATAATATTTGACGTCCTAAGCGGGGTGGGTTGCTAATGTGTTGGTCAAGATGTTTAATGATTTAACCCAGGCAGCGAGGAGCTACAAGCACAAACATGGTCGTTCACCTACTCTCATGATCGATGATACCAACCGCATTGCCCGTTTAGATCCAGAAATTCTCTACCAGCTCCTAATCGCAAAGATGACTGCCGACCCATAGTCCCTCATCAACTTTGTCTCCGATAGGATCATTCCGGCGGAGTTCAAGAGCACGTTAAAGCGTATTTTCCAGCTTTGTAACACCTACTGCTGATACGGTATTTGCAGACCTTGTGCAAAGAGCTACTGGAGCATGGGGAAATCGAACACTATACATTCTATGCACACTGTAGGAGCGACAGTGCTGCACAGACATTTCTAGACTATGACATCTTCGCTGCGGTTCGGTTTTGGTAGTAAGGTCATGGAGACGGCCATTCGGGAGGGTCTGCTGGGACATCTGGGTAAGGAGGCTAGGCGCTGATTTTATTTCGATTCATTCAGGTTGCTTGCTCTCCTTTTCCTCCGGGCTGCTGCTGGGGATGGTGGTGCTCTTGCTTTTGATATCACTCGCCACTTACGGTTCACAATTAGGTCGCCCTTGCTTTCACTCTCTCCTATTTTTTTAATACACGCATCGAAGAATTCATTGAAAACCCACCTGGGATGATAGCCGTTGCTCCAATTTCAAAGTGATGCTAGAGCTAGTAGTTCAGAACCAAGGGAAAAACAACGTTGACGGCTGAGAGCATGGTTCGGCCATGTATTAACTATGTAGTATAGTTGAATTCAGCTATATGTTGACATTCATTTTCGCCCTTACTTGCCTCAAACGGGGTTGATTTAGTGAAGTAGTAGTCATTGTTGGAAGCGGATTCTCCCCCGCTCCTCAATCACACAGCAGCCAGTAATCAGATTTCATATAACAAACGCAAGAACCGGCGACATAAGTAGTTACCCAGAATAAATGAAACAATCCATACAAACGCCATGGTTAAAAAAGAAAATCAAATATACAAATCTGCTTTCACCTTCCAACAGATGGTAGCGCAGTCCCTAACACTCCCAGCAATCACGCCGATGATGGAGAAACAATCTTTGCACCTCGAACAATCACCTGCTCATCCAGCCTTCCATACTTTCCTTCCGGGCTGTATTCTACCCGTTTCCACGTCTTGATCTGACCTGCATCGCCGTTGACCTCAAACAATCTGACCCGGCGATTGTACTTTTTATACCCACCGTATCCGCCAAAGCCGCTACCGCCGGCATAACACATCCATATTTGGTTCAAGAGACAGTAGTCGTTCGCATGGTCATGGCCAGCCGATACTGCCATCACCCCGGCATTCACTAGTGCATCCTTAAAGCCTGAGTTGTGCACTGGTGCTGTTGGAGATTCCTGTTTCTCTCCTACTATTGAGACACCCTCCAGACGGTACTCTGGCAGGGGAATATGGATAAACGCCATGTTTAGATGGATGAATGAGTACTTGTTATGTGCATCCTTTAGTCTTTCGGCTTCGCTCTTGAACCAGTCGATCTGGTATGGCTTGATCCAGTCGTAGCCGATCACGTTCTTGTCAGGGCTATAAGAGTGCGTGTCCAAAAAGTACAGTGTGACAGCCGAGTGCTCAGGTCTGTTATGCGCCTTAACTTCGACGAGATAGTTCCCTGCGCCACCCTCACGCACTTCGCGCCCCTTCTTGTCTTTTGTGATGGGCCCCAGTTCTGGGCCGACTTCAGAGAGGGAATACGGCAGCGATGCAGTAAGCTCCATAATCTGCTTGCGCGTCATACTACCTTCGTCGTCGTGGTTGCCGAGAATGGTTGCGAATGGGATCTTGCGCGAGATGAAGGGTTCAGCAAACTTGAAGAGCGCGGTTTGGATATCCGGCGCGGTGTCACCGTTGATTTGATCCCCGCCCAACACTGCAATGTCTGGCATCTCGTCATCCAGAATCTTACGGATGAACTCGAGGGTTCGAGTATCGGCTTCGCAGTTCTTTGCCGTATCCGCAGGTTCCGGATCTCGACATTTTCCGACGCCTGTAGACAGATGCAGATCTATCCGGTCACTCGGTCAGTACACGCACAGCCTTTACAAACCCTGGGAGATAGGGGAGGCATACCAGAGACTTGTATAATCTTCAACATGTGATTCTTGTTCATCTGTACCGAAGCCTTCTTGGGTATAATTGCAGCGCCTCGCCGTACCGTTATTCTCGGGCTCTCCCCGACACTGAGCGAGCTCTCCTTCAGCTGCCATCCCTCCCTTACCTCCACCGCGTCGGGTCCAAAGAGTATGTCCACCGCCGTGATCGCAGAGTCAATCATCCTGCTTTGGCGTTTGATCCAAATATCATTTGTCCTGCTCTCCCACTCCACATCTTTGTCTCCAGCGCCATCACTCGGATCCGGCTTCTTGCGACTGATTCTGACGTCCACGACGACCTTCTCTCCGCTAGTGGGCAAGTACTCTTCTTCCTTCTTCCGCTTAACATTGATGAAGCCGTGCTGAACCCACCCACCGCCCAAGAACACATCCTTCCCGATCTGAGCCCACCCTTCCTGGGCGTCCATGGTGCAGGGGCTCAGGCGCATGCATTGTAGGTAGCTAATATCGATGATGATGGTTCCGGTATGATGTTCTGGCAGAAGGTAGTGGATTCCAGAATGGACGGTGTTCGGAAGCACTCTGAACCGGGAGTCGAGAAAGTATAGGAACGCGATGAGGATACCCGATAGAAAAGTGACCTTGACGAATGTTCGGACTATCCGTCGCGCCATGTTGTTTTGTCGCCGGAAGCCCCTGGTGTATAAGAACGGAGTAGTGAACGACAGGCGATGGCCGGAACGGGGTCGGAAGCGGTGGTCTTTAGGATCATCTACTATCGTGCCGAAAACTGCAAAGCTTTCAGGCGCGTAGCGACGTTGTTTGCGCCACATGTGGCAGTGAAAGAGATCAACAACAGCCGCGTTGAAGAGTAGGCAGGAGGCACTCGTATAACCGGAGACATTCTTTGTGCCGAAAATTGAGAGAAGAGTAAGGGAATTCCAGCTGTGAATTGATAAGTATGAGAAGAAGCACAAAGATCTTATCGTAGGCGCACCCCGCCAAATTCGTGTGTTGTGTAACAATCACGTCAAACAACGTAGAGGTATTCTATGGGTGATGGTCTATGTATCTGGCTATAAACAGCTCAGGAGTGGGTGTGCAATCAAGCCCTACTTGGGCTGAGAACAGTATACTAGTTATCATACAAAAAGTCTTGCAACAGAAACACATAAAGAAACAACAAGAAAGCAATCATCAATGCTTAATTCATCCCAGTTCAATCGCATAACCAGTCCTACACCAAAGTAATAAAACAGAAAAATCAAGCGGAATGTCCAGCATGGAAACTGCCTGATAGTTTCCCGCCACCCACATCTCTCTACTTTTCCTCGTCTTGGTCTCCGGAGTAGGAAAAGTCCTACTCTTCCCGATCATCCTCGTCATCCGCCGCCTTCCCCGCAAGCAAATCGACAAACTCGCTATACCGAAACTCCTCACCACCCCCACCACCTCTCTTCAACCCTCGTCTCCTGGTAAATCCTTTCAGTGCCCTATCGACCTCTTCATGGCTCATCCTATCTCCCATCCCCGTCAATGCACTTCTCAGCTCCTCTACATCCACAATACCATCATCGTTTTCGTCGAATGCTTCGAAAGCTGCCAGCAGGTCTCCAGCAGGCGAGAGCAGACTGAGATGCTGTGATAGATGCGTGAGATAGGAGGCAAGATTGAATGGCGAGGGAGCAGAGGCGAGGTGTTGAGAGATTGTTGTAGGCGATGAGTCGAGACCAAGAGACGCAAGCATCGCCCCTAGGTCGTCAGGTGAAATGACCCCATTACCGTCCTTGTCAAGCAGTGTAAATGACTCCTTGAGTTGGCTGATTTGCACGGCTGAGAGCTGGTTTAGGGCACCACTGGCCGTACGACGGATGATACGGGGGCTGCCCAACGGATTGGATGCTGGGGAGAGGTACGAAAGAGGTGATGGCTTCGCTGTGCGAGTGTACGAAGACTGTAGTGACTACATTTAGTGGTGGTGAGCATCGTGAATATCAGTAGTTGCAACAAGAAGAAGTATAGCTCGTACCATCATCATGATTCAATTGGCTAGTCTTCGTAAGGTTCTGGGAGGGAATGCGGGAGTGCTGCGAGAGATGGGGTGCTGAAGGGGTAAATTGGTGGGAGAGCTCCGATTGACAACACGAAGACAACCAGCAAGGGTCATCTGGTCACCACGGCAACTAAGCAAGATGGCCCTATAGACTTCTCTTTTTTTGAGCCTCTCACTTATTTTTAACTTCTTGTCACCCTCTCAGCAAAATACGTATGGCTTCAATACCACGCTTACGACTGCTTCTCCGAGTGCCAGCGCTGCACTTGCCGCATCCACAGGCCCTCTACCGAACAGCACGATTCCATGTCATCTCTGCGCAGTACGTGGAACAAGCCCCCGCAGGCCGCCGTGACATTCCATTCCTTCCCCGGTTTCTTCAGCCGTCAACCTACAGGCCCTCTTACAGCAAAACTCCCCCAGGAGACAAGAAGGGTGCAAAAACGGAGGCTACAGGATCAAAGCCTTGGAACCCGGCTACATTTTTCATAGTGCGCACATTCTTCCCGTAATTGACGACAATCTAGGAGGGCGCTGACGAAGCTCCAGTGGATCTTTCTCCTGATCGGTTCACAGGCCATCCAACAGCTACAACTGAAGCGCGATCACGCAGATTTTGTCCGAAAAGCGGACACGCGAATTGCATTACTACGAGAGGTTATTGAGCGCTTGGGAAGGAATGAGGATGTAGATGTTGAGCGCATTCTGGGGACGGGTGATGAACAGGAAGAGAAAGCGTGGGAAGAAGGTAGGGCATCTCCCTTTTCGTTTTGGGAAGTTGCAGAGTATGAATACTTACCACGGCGTGTTGATAGTACTCAAGGAAATTGAACAGGACGATGTCCTCTGGAAGGCAAGACAAATGCAGAAAGAAGCCGCTGCGAAGAAGGCCGTAGCGGAAGAGGCTAAGACTGCTGCTAGGGGGGGAACTGGAGGAGCGGCGAAGAAGCGGAAAGCTCTCAGCGCCGAGGACTACGACTTCGTGTAAAAAAATAGATGGATGGATGGGCTATTTGCATTGAGGCGTTTAGGTATAGAGGTTTAAGTCCCAAAGACAGTGGATAAAGATGCTGATTTTACGAGGCATGTTGTATATAAGCACTTAGGTATATATTGAAGCATGGTATCCGCAGTATCGTCGGAAGCATGCAAGATTTCTCTTCCGATATTTCCCCACATAGCCTTGGCAGCTCAAACGTCATCCCCGCATCATTACCCCACTATACATTACTTATTGCCGGCTTCCATTATCAAAGCCACATTTCTTCTACTTCACCAAAGAAATTGCACCCTCTCCGACCTACGTCCTCTTATCCACCTCGCGCGATTACGTTTCAGAACCTTCCCAGCACTCGCCAACCACAAGATATCGCCCATCCTCACAAAGATGGCATTCGAGACGAAAGCTACCATTGCCAGCTTCGGCGGAAAGCTGCTCAAACTTCAGCATGACAGTGAGTACCTCTTTCCTTCGTACCTCCGCCCCCCAAAACCGACTGCTGACCCCCCATTTTCTTTTCAGGCACATCTACGAAAACTCCCATGTCCCTAAACCTCTACCTCCCACCTCAATCGACCTCCCAAAAAGTTCCCGTCCTCATCTACCTCTCTGGCCTTACCTGCACTGGCGACAACTGCTCGGAAAAAGGCTTTCTCCAGCGTCACGCCTCAAAACACGGCATCGCTTTGGTCTACCCCGACACCTCACCTCGAGGGGCTTCTATTGCCGGTGAAGATGACAGCTTGGACTTTGGCACTAGTGCAGGTTTCTACGTCGATGCTACCAAAGATCCCTGGTCAAAGAACTACAATATGTACACATATATCACGTCGGAGCTTCCCACCGCCCTTTTTTCTGAGTTCTCGCAGCTGGACGGGGAACGCGTGTCGATCACAGGACACTCCATGGGTGGTCACGGTGCCCTCACTCTGTTCCTGAAGAATCCTGGGAAATACCGCAGCGTCTCTGCATTTGCGCCGATCTCGAATCCTATCAACTGCCCATGGGGACAGAAGGCGTTCTCGGGGTATTTTGGAAAGGAGGATAAGAAGAAGTGGGCGGAGCATGACGCAACAGAGTTGCTGAAAGGGTGGAAGGGGAAGGTGTTTAACGCACTGATTGACGTCGGGACCGCCGACGGTTATTACAAGCAGGGTCAGCTGCTGCCCGAAAACTTCGAGAAGGCAGCAAAGGAGGTGGGCGCGGATGTGGAAGTGCGGTATCAGTCGGTACGACCCTCGGAGGAGGTGGGAGAGAGAGGTGGCTAATGGAATACATAGGACTATGATCACAGCTACTACTTCATATCGACCTTCGGTGAAGACCATATCGACTACCACGCCAAGTTTTTATTGAAGTAGTGCTTGTTTCTTTCTGTGTTGTCGCGAGGAATGACTGATTGTAGAAAAAGGAGCAGCGAGTCACCAAGATTGTGAGCTTGGATTGGAGATCACAACAAAAGATAATGTGTTAGTTTCTTGTGCAAAATTCGTATTCATTGACCTTTCACTTATAATGAATTACTGCTGGTGTGAAAGGTTTGATGGGGCAGCGGAATTTGTTTACCAACTAGGATCTTCACACAGTACACTACCTACCCTTACATTCGATGATACTTCGTTTGTATCCTATCGGTGAAGAAGCTGACGCCAGTTTGCCTTAATACCCCTACCAGCCGAACAGCGAAAATCCTCTTCCTTCTCCTCCTACTTCTCCTCCTTCACAGTGATTCACCATTGTTAGTTCAATGGAAATCTTGCCCTTGAGCTATTCAGGGTTAGATTATAATCAAGATCAAATTCAGTCATATATTAATCAGTACCTATCTTTCACCAAATCTTCCCCTCACAGTCACATGGTGTTAACATCCATCCCAGCACGGTGCACCAGAGGTTCTACTTAGAACAAAGTAATTCTCTGGCACTCGCAGTCTCGCACGTTTAGGAGCTTCAGCCACTATCTCCCTCTGTACCATAGTCTATACATGCACACTTCCCTCATTGAAATATATGACGTTGCTCTCACCTTCCGGCACTGGTGAAAGTTGTGGGAGAACCATGCGGAGTTCTTTCAGGAAGAGGATGGAAGAGTAATGCAGAGTAATGAGGGAGGAGCCCTGGTAAATTGGATATCGAAACGCAGGTTTCCGAAGGATTGTCGGTAGAGGGGAGAATTACGCCGGAGATGACACAATTCGTAGAGTTTATACTGCGGGCGAGGGCGAAGGCGAAGGCGACGGGGAACAGTTGAGAACTAGTATATGACGGTGCGGCTGTTTTTGGGTTTCAATACTCTATTAGACTTGAGATTCCAAAGAACGCTGTTATGAATTAAAAAGGTTTCGAATTCCAGAACCCCCAGCACAACGCCCCAAACATGTAGAAATAATCCTGTGATTCGTTATTTTGTTTTGATTCGCATTCCCAGTATGCACAAAGAAGACCCGGTAAAGAAAAAAACCCAAACAGTACAACTAAAAGCACAGTATGAGGTCCTTTTTTACTCGGCGGCGGTAACGGCTCTCGCTATCACCAGCATCAGTACAGCCCCATGTAATTCCCGGAAACCAATTATCAGCTAGAGAAGTTGGAGAGGTGGAAACGTACTGTAGATGGAGAGCTTGGAGTGGCCGACAACCTTCTTTATGACACCCTGTCCCTCGAGGTCGGCAAGAGCCTGGCGTGCGAGCGAGCCGTTGATCTTCAGTCTGTCGACGAGGACGGCGGTGGTGATGAGACGGTAGGTCAGAACGTCCTTGTTAAGACGTTCCTGGATGGTCTTGTCCATGATGACGGCATGCTGGGCCTTGTCCTTGACTTTGTAGAAGGCAGAGAATCAGCGCTTCTTTTCACCGTCGTACCACTCTCCAAAACCGCGGATAGGTACTGAAAATTAACAACGGAGACAATACCCTTTCCCTTAGACCACTTCTTCTTCTGCTTCTTTCCTCCTTGAGCTGCGGCGGGGGCCTATATTGAAGCAAAAATACGTGCAATCATCAGCTCCATCTTTCCAATATGTCCCTCCCACCCTCCAGAAACCGCAGAAATGTCGAAATCTTAGAGAAGACGTACCATGACTGTAGCTTGTTAGTATATTCCGAGGAAGGATCGATCGATGGTCAGCGAGCGATTCGTTCGGATTCGTTCGGGCAGGCGTGTTGTCGTCTGTCTGTTTATCGCCGTAGTGAGATTCCGTCTGTGGGGAAGTGGTTGTGACTTAATGTGCGCGAGGGGGCAAGCAGCCCTACAACCGCTTCAAGCTGAGTGGCCGAATGAATAAATGTATTAAAAAGGATGGTGATGGGAAATAATCAATATTAAATTGGTATCTTAAAAATATACCATTTGTAGCAATCTTTGATTAAATAAAAGTCATAGACAGGTAAGTATGGAACCGAGTCATTGGTCGAGCATCGAAACTTCCTGACGGCACAGACGACTGATGGATTTATTACACTGGGATACTGACTTCCATATACCGGGATTGGGAATGATGAGGGGGATGGGTTGGCTCTACGGGTTGTCGGGTGCATAACTGAAAAAGTTACCAAGTGCAAACCAGTGAACCGGAAGAGCGTGACAAGAGCAATGATAAATTTTCCCCTCAATCCCACCTTATTACTATTAAAAAGTACAACCCGAATTTGTAATGTAACAGCCTCCTCTAGGCCAAACAGTTATTATAGAAACACCCCCAAGTACAAAGCAGGAATTCTTCCCATTTTGAATGTTACAACACCAGTCAATAGCGTGATAAAAGGCTCACCAACAATGTAGTATCATAGTCCATAACCATACTCATGTTCGTTATCTATAATTGTTTGTTGAATTCTCACTGTAGTTATTAGTTGGTTATCAGCCACGTACATGACAGAGTGAGATGTTCATATGGAACAAACTAAAGAGATACCTTCAAATGGCGAAGTAAACGATGGCACCAATGACGCAAAGGATTTGAATCCCAATCCACCAGACGAGGTTCGTTAGGTCGGCATATCCGTTGGATCCAATGTTCTTCTGCTTAGGCTTCTTCTGGCCCACCGAAGTAAACGTAGTCTTAGTACTTGTTTCCGGGAGAGTGCTCGAACTAATCACACTTACGCCTCCAACTCCGTTTTCGTCATCGTCATCGTCGTCATTTATAGGACCAGTGGGTCGGTAGAGGGGCCCTTGAATTCCGTAGTTGGGATCACACTTGCGCACTGGGAGCACAAGTTTTTCGGCCGCGGCGGTATCATAGTTTAGCACACACTTATAACAGAGCTCAACTTGCTCCTTGTTCTCCGGCTTGCAGATACACCTCTTGGTATAGTCCTCCTTGATCTTCTTGCCTTTTCCGAGAGGGTGACTGTGGATTTTATCAGCTTTTGATGCGGAGTAATTGAAATCGATTAAAGTCAAACGTACGTAGCAGTATCGCTGGTGGTCGAAGTTGGGGCTTCAGAGCTTTCAGAGCCACCAGGTGAGCCATCAACATTTCCCTTGAGATCAGAGCCAGTAATTTCAGGTGTGGGTACAGCAGCCGCAGCCGACCTGGCAGCATCCTCCTCAGCACACTCTGTCATCATTTGCTCGATACCGTTGCACTTTCTTGGACAAGTAGGTAAATTTAGGTTTTTTGTGCAGCCGTCCATTCCTTTGAGAAGGGTGTCCCGAAATTCTTCCTCGATGTCTGTACGAAACAAACAGTCGATACACGCAGGAGCTGATTCGCGAAAATCTTCGGGAGTACAAAGACATGTAGAGTTAAAACCGAGTGGTGCCTCGGTAGTTGAGAGGACTGGAGGGTTGGTGAGATCACAGAGGGCTAAGGGTAGAAAGTTAGCTGGTGAAGATAAACAATGTGAGTTGTACATCAAAGGAATGTGAAGATTAGTGGCAGTGGGGCAAACCCACTTGCTAACTTATATACCCCCTCGCAATTACCACTGCATGCGTCTCCAAGGTTGTAGTACTGCTTCCCTCTTACGTTTGGAAGCACTAACAGTACTGCATAGATGGCAATTGATGAAAGCATGTTGAGTTACTTGTCTTATTGGGAGAGTTTGCGTTGTTATTTCCGGGATCGAGGTCAAGAAAGAACCAATTCAATGAACAGCAAGATGTGATGAGTGCTGGGGGTACAAAAGATCAATTAGGCGGATGTGGGGATGGGAGCGTTGTAGGAGTGTCAGTAGTGACTGGAATGGAAGGGGGAGGCACAAAAAGAGAGATATAACGATTTCTAAGTAGAAGAGAAAAGTGACAGTAGGGTGAGGTTTCAAGGAGGTTTGGAGGAGGTTTGGAGGAGGTTTGGAGGAGATTTGTAATTGGCAGGTTGACAGAGACCCAAATATAAGTCACGGATTTGCACTCGCAATATGAAAAAATGAAACGAAACGAAATGGAGAATTTAAATTTCTATGAACGGCTCAAAACGAGGGAAAATATTGAGCAATGAACGTTTGAGAACACAAACCGCAGCCATTTATGCCATTATGAAGTGCTTTGTAACTAGCTGTAGAGGGCTCTGCGAACAAGAGCAATCATGAAGCCTAGTATAATCATAAAGACTGCATCGGCATCCCTCCTCGAGGCCTCTCATACTAGGAGCCCCCCAGTCCTCGTTCCCCCACTCATTGATCGCTTCGCCCCCCATTCGCCACAGCTTCATTTCTGTAGACGCTCCGCGCTTCAAACAAATAACAATAGATAGAATAGATAGAAATGCAGATTTAAATGCCTTTCGATTATCGCACAATTAAACCATCGCTCATCCCAACATTCGGTTATCGTGTGCTCCATCCATCACTAAGTAAATCTTGTCCGACGACTTCGCTTCATCAAGCATCACTGCCTTCCATCCAATTCCAACCCCACTAATTCATCGGGCACCCTGAAGAAAAAACTGAATCGTTAATACTCATTATGCAACAATCTATGGGAAGACACATACCGATAAAACATACCTAGCAATAGCAACACCTGCCCAATTCTTTTCAATCGCTTTGAACAACCGTTACTCAGTTAAGGAATTGGCCAGAAATCCCGCAATTTGTACCCTTCTTTGATTCACGATACTCGGATTAAGAAGTGAAGGAGGCGGCTAATTGACAATTAGCCACTAAAGTACCATTGTTAGCATGGCTCTAGCTGTTATCATTAACGAGGCTACTACCTGTGAGAGCCAGAAGCCCTAAAAAGTAGGTTGCCGTAAACCGTTGCTAGGAGCAGCAACAATATAGTCCTCACGACACGGTTCGAAACCCGTTTTTAAAATTTAACACTCTCAAATCTTGTGGTATTGAATCTGTTGTAACGGTATCCAAACCGGCACAAGAGTTGGTCAGGAGAACCGTTTTTGCGGTATAGCTAGTACGAAAGTTCGGCTCGGAAACGAGTTGTAACGAGTCGGCAAAACGGCAGCGTGAGGTGCAAGGGGATAGTTCAAATTTCCTTCAGGACGCAGTCCACCGTTAAAAATCTTCATGGGCAAGTGTGCTTGCCTATCAGGTACAACATGAATTAGATAGGAATTCCGTTTGAAAAGAGTAGTCTGTTAACTTACTCTGCTCTGATAGCAATAATATCTACCCTGACCGGGTTGAGGAGCTGGCCGATTTGTTCCAACGTAGGAACGTTTTGAAACATTTGTTGGATTTGACCGATCCTGTGATTGATTTGTTGCATCCCTTGAACAGCGGGCACGTTGGGGATGTGGTTGACCTGATCGGTGGTGATCTGAAGGGCTTGAGTAACAAGGTCTGCTGTCGTTGTTGCGTGTTGGTGTGGGTTTTGTTGTAGCGCGTGCTGACGTTACTACAAAACCGAGGGGATGAGCTATATAGATGTGACGCTATTTAGTATTTCCTCTAAGACTATCAAAGGCTCGCGATAAAGAAAGCTAAGTGGTGAAGTTCAGCTCTGTCGAATAACATAAAGGATCAACACTCTATATACATGAAAAACGGAGAAACATGAATTTATTCGAGATGTCATTTGATATAACGGGAAAGGGTTCTCCACATCCGACTTTCGTTGTGCCATGGTTTTCCTGTTTGTCCTTGACCACGTTCAAGAGTACCATAAAACTCTGGCCGGCATTCCCATTCTAGATATTGTTTCGCCTTATCTTCTTCCCATTTCCATCTTAGACCAGAGTCCCGTTTGATGTACCAGGGCCCAATACCTATCCAACGAGTACCTTCACCCTCTGTTGATCGATCAGAAATCAAATGTTTCGCCCAAAGATGAGCGACCGCTGCAGCTGTGTTTGAAGCATTGCAAAAGTAAGGAGTGTGCAAGAAAGCGTCCAAAATAGATACTTGTAATGTCAACGGTGCATTTGGAATTGGTGTAACATTGTATAGCCTCGGTGCGTTGAAATAGTGAAGGAATTTTAAAGCAGGAAAGCAGGAGATGAATTCTTCTACTCGGTCCCAAGGCCCCCAAAGCATGAGGCCTAGCTCTTTGATATTCATTCCCCTCATTCTCCACACAGCTAAGGAATTGATGATTCCGGAGTGTTGAAAATCATATGGAACGGGGATCATTTCGTCAATTACAAGAACTTTCAGAGTTCGAAGATGATTTTTAACGATCGTGTCCATCATCCAGTTTGCCACCTTGACATTGGACCGCACTTGGCATTCCTCATAGGCCAATACCCGCTGACCATGGTGGGGAGTATGTGGAGCTCGAGCGCGTAGCCGTTCCACAGAAGCTGGGTTTATAATGAAAAGTTCCCTTAATCCGTGGGAAGATTTCAGTAGTGGGAATGCATCCTTAACAAAGCATTTCAAGCACAAAATTTGCAAGTTCGGCATATTCACCCCCGATAGCTTTTTCAAATGTTGAACGGTATGTCTGAGAATCAAGCCAGTATGAATGCGAAGCTCGGTTAGCCACTCCCATTTGAGATCATAACCGCCATTGCACAGGAACTTCCAATCCACATCAACAAACCTGATAGCCACGCTGATATTTAGCAAAGGCGTGCGGCTAGGGAACGCGGCCCTTCTTTTTTCAGCAACCCCGAAGCATCTGTCCCAGAGGTCTTGACACCAATTCGAAAGATCATGCTCTTCATCGAGATGCGAACGTTCAATGACGAAGTACCACAATTTTTCCACGCTGAGACTGAAATTCCTCAGGGTACCAGATGCTATGCAGTCACTGATAACTTTGGCGACCTCAGGGAAGCGTGGGTCCTCGCCTTTGTGACCACCTATTCCTCTAATGTCGAGGGCGACCAGCTTCGTGAAACCAACCAGGCCGTCTCTCTTCGAATCGTACTGACTGAAATCTGCCATACGTCCGTAACATAGGGGATCATTGAATTCGAAATCAATGGTCAACTCTTGCAATCGAGGCAAAGACTTCAACGCGGCCCAAACATGTGCTGTGAGGCAGGGCATACTATTTGGAGACAAATGAAGACCGTGAAAATTGATCTTTATGGACGAACGCGCGGGAGTGAAGCTACTTCGGTAATCAGAACCTGCTGTCAGACTTGAATGCTGGATTAAAGCAAAGACGAACGTGATTAACGAAGTCCGCCTTGTGTACACACCTAAAGCTTCTGAGGTTTTGCATCTGATACTGCAATAAATTGGCCAGTGCTGTGTTGACACTCACAGGAGGTCGTAGATCGCTGGGATTGCCGAGCCATAGCTGTATAACTTGGGGAGCAGGACCATGGTTCCAATGTCCCTTCCATATATCGTAGGTAGTTGTGTTTGGCCCGATAATTTGTGGCAATGCCGTCACAGGCACCGTCCGTGGTGCGTCCCAATCGTTGATCTGAAGCCTCTGTACGTAATGTCCAAGCTGCCAAAGTTGCGGAAATTTTGAGGAGAGCATTGAGCTCCGAGGGTGTATTAGCAAGTTGATTGGAATATTTCCTCTATCGAAAGCGGAGTTGGACCGCCATCTCATGTCGCCAGGATGAAACGGCGCCCTAACCCGAATATTACGATACAGTCGAGGTAGGCATAGTAGATAAAAGAATGTGCAACTGATGCAGAGTGAGAGAATATCTCGCGGGGACTGAACCTGCACACATTGGATATGTTGCATTAGCCTACGATTAGATACCATCAAGTAGGTACCAAGAAAACTCCAACGTACGACGTCTAAAATATCTAACCAGGTTTCGGTGCTTAGCTTTTTGAAGGCGCTCGAGAGATCCATAGCACCGCTTATGCCAGTTTCCACTGCAAGCTGTCTCAGCGCGTTTTCAGCAAACTCAATGCCCACCGTTTTAGATCTGCTCTTCTGCAAGAATACTGAAGGTTCTGGTTTGAGGTGCGTTGAGTTTGTATTGGTTATTAACTCCCCTCCCAGTTCTTCAGGTTCAGAGGCATTGCCGTTATCAAGCGGCGGAAACGGGATGAGAGACCAGTCGGTCAATGGTATCGTCAGCTGCGCTGCTTCCTTGGGTTGCGTTCGAGCAAACAAAGCTTCAAAACTCTCTCTCTGGCTGTTGAGCTCAGGATTCCAGGCTTCAACTCCTCGTCCCGCAAACCATGCACCGGATTGTTCGAGGCGTTCTGCAGAGATAGTCGTATCATTGTGCTCCATCAGCCCGCCGCCATCACCCCCCACTGATGCCATCGGTGCCAAAAGAGTCGTCGAATGAGCAATAATCAGTCAGTTTGGGATCGCTTGACGATGTTCGCGAAGTGGGGTAGTAGCACGGGCGGCGATGGTAGAAAAGGCACTTTGTTGCTTTTTGTGCCTTGTTGGTTGACTCACAGTTTGACGTGCACTTATGCGTTTGAAGTCATGTACTATATGTTACACAGCATCCTGAACAATTACCAATTCTACTACCCCTCCGTGCCCCAACACATCATCCTAAATGCTATTCGTCACCCACAATCGCATCGACGCTCCCTCCAAGATACACTTTCAGCATCGGCTTCGTAACCTTCAATACTTTACAATTGACTCCTTCAACCTGCGCCTTTTCGTATGCTTGCATCCGATGACATCCACCGAATGCAAAGTAGAAGTCCTTCCCGGTTGGTGAACGGTAGTGCAGCACATCAACTGGCGGCAACTGGCCGGGTGTTATTGACTCTGGAGCCGGACTGGGTATGTAGTCGGGAGTTTCGTTTTTGAGCGTCTGGGCCATTGAATCAATTTTCCGCAAATCAAAGACTGGCGGTAGAGGTCTGAGAATGGACGATAGTGGGAGTGTTTGCGATTTGATGGCGCGCGATTGGAGAGATCCGCCTAACATTCTGCTTTGCTTCGTGCTATGGTAAAGGGTAGACGGCCATTAGGATAGGATTCAGTGTTGTATTCCATCACGAAAGGTTTATCATCGGTGTTTTAAGGATGATGAATGCTTAGTGAGCTTGATGTTCTAGAATCCGCTGTTGTGATGATAACTATGACGTGAGGTAGATAAGTTAGGTGGCTTTACACGTGACTTAAAGTGATTGCTGATGACTAGACGGGAACCGCTCTTCTTGAAACACCTCCTGAGACAAACCTAACCTTTCACCCAATCAATTGATTCTCCACGAGCGTCAGGGTACTCTATGGTCTGCAGATGTGGAGTACTTAGCCCCAAGGTAGTACGAAATACTATCGATAGCACTAAACATGGCTGGTTATTCAATCTATCATTTGGACATTAGACTCGGTATACATAACTCTCTCATCAACTTGTGAGGCATGCGTACTGGTACTCGTAGTCTCGATCAGACGCTAGGGCAGCACGTTACAGAACTTAAAGTACTCGAATAAGTCGTATTGTACGCAATCTTTACAGAATTAAAGAATATTTGCAATATCAAAGTCCTGAAACAAGACGTAGAGAAAGACCCGACCTTCAAAGCTTCTACGTTAGTTGGGCTCATTGGGACATTTATTAGTAGTTACTTCGGTTAGTAGGCAGGATAATGGGAATTCAAAGTATCTCCACCGTACGAGGATTGGGCCAAACAATCGGCTCGGCCACGACACCACTGCTGGAGAACCTTGGCAACGGTCCGCGAGCCAGTCGCTTTAGTATTATAAGTGCTTGTCCTACAGTACTGTAGCAGAGTTTTAGGTGCACGAGGATCGAGATACCCTCCACCATAATAACTTAGAATAGTGCTTATAACTTCCACATATATATAAAGCAAATACTTAACTAATAAAAATCGCTTTCCGTAAGATGCCGCGAATGTTACGGTTGATAGATCGGCAGACAGAGAACTGCTGGTCGTAGTGCCTGCTAGAGGAGCTGGGGCTGCGAGCGGTGATTCGAGGAATGATCTGTGTTTCAGTCCAAAGGTGGAATGCATTTCTAGAGACCACTCTGGATGAGTGGTGTTATGAGTACTCATGGAGCCATACGGTCCTAAGCAACTCGAATTCGTCTTAAACTATTCGAAGCGATGATCTATACTAGGGTAGGATGAAAAATGTTGCGGACGACCATTCGTGGGTTGTAGGTCTCCGAGGAGAGGTGGAGGGAAAATAGAAATGGTGAGGTAGGGATTGAGATTGCCGAAGTTTAAATCTCGGGCGTAGGCATATATATGGTGATGGTTGGTGATATGAATTACTATGGGGGATCTTTGGAATATTGCCTAATGGGAGTAAGCACATATTGCCATATCTACTCGTTTATAAAGTCTAGGAATGATAAGAGATGCGAGGCTGAGTAGTGCTTGTGCCTAAAGTGAATTCATTCTGTCTATGGCCCAGGGGCGGGAGGAGGTTTATGGTCTGCAAACTCATTTCAAGTCCGATAGGTCTAGGCTTCGCGAAGATTCATGGGCGGCCGGGCTGAAAATGTAAAGTGAGAGCTATGGGAGGAGGTAGGCCGTAGACATCGGCCACAGTAAGATGCCGAAATTTTGCAGAAGAGGCAATTACACGGAAGAGCGTACTCATCTGCTGCACCAAATTGGTCCCTGGATTTGTTACAAATCTTCTGTATCTTGCAAGATGGGGCTGATAAGGATATCCGATGGTATGTTGGTGTTGTGTCTGCTACTTAGTTGTTTGGGGAGGAGCTTCTGCCAGCTCTGATCATCGAACTTCACTCGGATAGGGTGCGCAACGCCTATTAACCACATCACCTTTAATGAAGTAGAATGGCAAACCCCAGCCATTGGTACGTAGGATCTTTGTGTAATAAAGTAATACGATCTCTATAAACAGTAGTGCGCCATGGCAAAATAGGGAAAACCAACATAGTACGGTATATACAAAATATAATATTGTGGTATCAATACAGGCACGAGAAGTTCGACCCTCCTTCACCAGAACACCTCTCCACGCATCAATCTCCTTGCCGTCCTCTCTATAGCAACGCTCTTCACCTCCTGCCCATCAAAATTCGCGCTAACTCCCACCACACCACCTGGGATTCCAACCTTAACTGTAACGCCGTCTCTACCTATTTCGGCCTCACTATTACCTCGCACAATACCCTTTACGATGGTACCTTCCACTCCCGCCGCGGCCGCAAGGCATAGCCCAACCGTACAGGGAATAGCCTTATGAGGTACTCCCATACTGAGTGCCCTCGCAAGAAGATTATGCCCCTCACTCTCTGGCGAACCAACAATACAGATCTTGGGCTGTGCCTGCGTCACTGGATCCATACCCATCAACACAGCTGCTTGCCTCCTGATATCTTCCAGCATTGGCATTGGTAACGTGGCGCCGGTGACCCACGAGGACTGAGCACCACCACCGAGGACACTCTTCACATCCACAAATACCGTTGGATTCGTCGCATCAACACAACTGATCTCGAACTCCGTGCCATGTCCCAGCACCACCCGATCCCGCGCCCTGCCAGTGGGTAGTAACTTCCCCGTCTTTGCGCCGGCCGGATTCAAAAATTCGAGCAAAATGCGCGACGCCTTCCCGGGCACGCTAGCCACTTCAATCTCTGGTTCTTCTAACATCGCTAGTCCCGTCTGTAGATGCACCGGAAACGAAGTACGGATGATCTTATCCGTATTCGTATTCCTCAGCTTAATCGTCGCCTTCCGTCGGTTCCCGTCCTCAGCGGTCGGGTATAGCTCTAGACTGGGGATTTTGCAGATCCCCTCGTCGAGTGCGAATACTCCCACCGCGGTCGTGAGGTTCCCACAGTTCCCTGATAGATCCAACGCTCCGTCACCAACCCCGACTTGTACGAATGTGTACTCGATATCGACGGGATCCGGAACGGGGGTCGAGATGGTGGTGGGGCTACCGACTACAACGATCTTGGAGACTGAGCTGATTCCGCCGCCCATGCCGTTCAATTGCCGACGGTGGATCGGATCCGGTGAACCCATGATCGAGCTGAAGATGGGTCCCCATTGCGCGGGGTCGTGAGGAAGGTGCTTGCGGTTCAGGAAAATCCCTTTTGATGTGCCCCCGCGGATAAAGGTTGCCGGGAGAGGGTTTTGCACAGTGCGTCGCAGGTATTGGTGTTGTTTCAGAAGGTGAGAGGGGCTGGGCGGGGAGAGACGCATATTTGATACCTGGCGACAACACTGTGTTGAACCGAGATCAGTGCTAGGATGAGGCTGACGTCAGTGGCATGTTGATCTGATATCGGAAATGGGACCCGCAATTAGTCAAGTACCCCCACATTGAAAGACGACATAGGTAAGCTACCATCCATTACAACCTACAATGCAGCTCACTACTGGAGTTGGAAAGTGCAAATACTAAAAGTACCTACCTAGGTAATTGTCTCTTGTATTAGGCCACTTTTTTTATTTAACTTGCGATACATGACAAACGATTACTCGACGATTCTGGAAGGTAGAATGAATTGAGTACTTTCAAGCTCTGCGTTACTCTCTCGCATACCATGTTTTCTCTCTTGGAGAATCTAATAACCCTGAACGAGTAGAGTAGCTCATGGATCTGCAGATCACCATCAGACCCCCAAAAAAAGGTTCATTTGCAGGCCAGTTTCTAATACCGATTCAATTACCACAGAAAGGATTAATGCCTGGTTTCTTCAATTTATTACTTGGATATCGTGCAATGGTTTACGCAGCATGCATATTTAAAAGAACGTTATGCCTCGAATGCGGATGTGATGGACGTGATCATCACGATGTCGTGGGCATGCTTTAGTCTAGAGTATGCTCGAATCGCTGGGTACAGGAGGGGAATGATTCTAGAAAAATTCAGGTGATGGGACTTACCTGGAAACTCTCAGTCACTAGAGTACCAAACTGGGTTTAAACCTAGAGATTGCATGCTACCAGGGATCCCTCCAGGCCTTTTTCGCATAGACTGGATCTGGTGCGGAATCTGAAGAAATCGGGCAATATCCAAGGTATCTGGGTGGCCTGAGCATGAACGCAACAATCACAAAACCCACCAAAGAGTGCCCACTTACTAAAATAGGGCTCACAGGTATATCAAACCTGCAAATGAAACCCTGGTGCAGATGAGTTCACGCTGGGCGAGCCTGTCCTTTGGGCGAGCATCTAACCAGAGGCAGTAATATACTGGTTGATCTGCAGATTTAACTGGAGCAGGCTCGTTCAACGTGCACCCTCTCGGGTATTGGTCTTGATGTTGTCGCTCTAGAATGGAATAGAGTGGCACGGCGACTTCCGGACAGTACCTTTGCCCATGTCTTTGCTATTCCTGGGCCTGCTTCTGCATTCTCATCCACATCGAAAACTCTTCGCTGTGACTAAACACACTTTACTTTCGCGGGGGCAGCCCATTACCTCGTTGACAGGGGATATGTGTTCCGCTCCATACGCGACCCGTACCCGTTTTCGAATATCAATAACCGGTTTGCGAACTTGTGCTAGTTCATGAATTGAAGAACAATATGCAACCTTGCAGGTTCCTTGTTAAATTCATATACACTACAATGAAATTATATGACCCACTGGTTCATATGCAGGGTTGTATGTGCCTATTTCAACAGAAGACGTGCTAATCGGAGTTTTAGCAATGCTAGAATATTACTACAGTAATGTGTATTGGAAGCAATCTAAATTTCACTGTATCCTACCACACGGATTCGACAGAGCTTGTCTAGTGAGACACTAAAGCTTGTGCACAGTTTTAATAACCGTTGTGCAGGGCATGCGGACTTGTGTGGACACATTCCAGTCCAATGAAGCAGGACCGAAGCAGAAGCTGTTGAAAAATGACCGGTTTGCTGCAAAGAAGGGAACTGGCAATTGGGGTGAGGTGATTGGATATGAGTGCATGTTGTCAAGTCTCACTTCAATGAAGTTTGTTATTTGGGGTTAGTTTGCAACATCTCTCATATGCAATCCTTATCCCGTTCGTGGATGGGTCGAGAATATCGTGAACTTTCCTTGCCAGTTCGAGAACGGGTGCGGTCACAGACAGGGCGGAACATATGTGCTCGTCCATTGATTTACTATAAGTGGGTAAGGTTCTGTTTGCTGCCTCGTCCCACACGGGACACCAGACGTAGAACCATTCAGCAGATTTTAGAATACTGTTTAATATTTGCATGAACTGACTCGGCGCGTTGGTTGGGAGCACTTCCACTCGTATAATCCAAATCTCGTAGTTGATAACTACCGTCTTTAATCATCAGTTAGCTTATGTGTCGAGTTAAGCTGACAACACCACCTCGAACAGTGCATGGAGTTTAACAGGTCGTCGAGATAGCGGATATATCTATCTTGATTGGCTACACGGTAATCGATGCATATCCGGAGAGTGTCATCGCCTTTCGGAACAATTCCCGAGCCGCATGGCTTGGTCCGGGACGGGCGCTCCCACCAATTGGCCATGGTGTTTCACGTATTAGCAGCTGAGGCGGTCGATATAAGTTCGGGATACTGATCCGTGAACTACCACTATTCATAATCTGCAAGAGTCCTGCAGGAGGAACGGATGGGTTCTGTAGTATCTTGATATCAAGTTGACCTACGGTATATCGGGAAGAAGTACATCTCTGACGACTGGTCCCGTAACGTTTGTCATCCGATCCGGCCATGCAGCGTCGATTGGTCTGTGGTATGCTCATTCCCACCGCGAAGTGGTGGAGTACCCGCTGGTGATCTTGATATTCCTGTACCACCACCGTCTTCAGAAAGCGCGCGCAAGATCTTCATGGTGCAAAGTACCGCCAGATGATGGCCTTTGTTAATAGCGGATGTGTGTGTAAGTAGAGGAGAGTGTTGAAGCAAAGGCAAAACTATTAGTTAGCTACCGTAGTAAAAAATTAAGAGTTTAAACACACTGCCAGAACCGAAGTATCCAAAATATACGACGTAAGTACGTTCCGAGACCATTCCTCCACAAGATCGGTACAAAGCATACACCGAATTCAAGTCAAATTCGGCTCTGGCGGTGCGTCAAAACACACCGAATACGGATTTTTCAGCTGTGCTTTTTTACAACGGTAGCTACGGATAACGAAAATAATGGACCCGGCTTGATTCGAACTGCGACCTCTGGTCAAGAAATGCTGTACGCATGAAAGCCTAATACGTACCTACTTAAGTAGGTAGTCATAACTATAAATAGGAGATTAAACTTCATGTGATGTTGACTACTGAAATACCTACAACTTGAGTCAATTTGAAAGCATAGCCTTCTAATAAAGTTGGTTTCGTTGTGCACCCAATTACGTCACGAAACTTGCTGGGGCGCATCCTCGTGTCTCCCCACTACAGTTCCTCTCACGGTGACATTGTGTTGTTGTGGAGGAAACTGTGTGAGTTATATTATTACAGCGAGTAGAAAGAGACATGCCTGTGCGCGCGGGCAAGGCCCCCGCAATTACCACCTTCCTACACCTTGGAAAAATGCGTGGCGAGTGAGACCCAGTGATGACCTGCGAGTGTTCTGATATTGGAACGACTGCATCGGCCGAGTAGCTTGTCGTTAAAGCACCTTGCCTTGCCGCACGAATCCCGCGTATCTGGCTCCTGGAACGTGCTGCAGCACTAAAATTAAGCACCACGAGACAGGTAGCAATCGAGCGTTCTACTGAGAGTTCCGGATAGTAAACCATCCTGCCCATGTTCAATTCGCACCGGGCAAGAGGCCTCCCGAATGACTTGATGCAGTAACCTTTAGAATCGATGTATCCATCTTCAATTAGGCTAACGAGCGCGTAGGTAGCCGAATAACTGACCACTCATGGCTCTGCACTGCCTGTCAAGCTCTAGCTTGATTTAGTTGATTGCAGGCCGAGGGCTACTGCACTCCTTTCGAAGCTCTGCGATACCTGTAGTTATTCCACCACATTCCATGGCATTCTCAACGATGGGAAATTGTATACCGATACGTTAGTCTAAAGCACGAACAATTCTAACCCGGGGGATAATTACTTACGTACAAGATACTACTAGCTCGATGACGGTTCTATGAGGGAAAGGAAGGAAATATATACTGAATCCGTGTTGACTTCTGCCTTCCGGGATCTCCGCCTCAATCCAAGCTTCTCCACTTTGTGAAACAGTACCTCCCTAGGAAACAGGTTATAGTAGTAAAATCATGACATCTAATGTGCTTAAAAACTTTAAAATATCCGCAATATCGTGGTTTATGGAGCGGAAAGGGTCGTACAGGGGATTCCACAAGTTTCCGACGATACTGTGGCATGTGAAGGGGCGCAGGCGGTTATTTTTCATGCTGCTGGATTTCCACACGATGGGTGGGTGCAGTTCATCTCTCCAATATCTCCGGGGGAAGGTTGTAAATCGCTAGGGTTCAGTTTCGCCTAGCACCTTCTCATATGGTAACTACTCCGTAGCTCCTCGGCTCGTAATCTGCAAGCTTGGAATCAAAATCGCTGCATCATCGACACAAACATCCGGGATGCTTAGTAGGCACCACCAATGCAGTCTGGGGCTGAAAACAAGCACAGACTATCTGCTGCTGTTGATGGTTAAGCTGCGATAATCCATAGAGGTTCTAACCAGGTAAGCAGATGATGGCCGAGTGTTTTTGGCGGGGTATAACGACGATCGCTAGCGTCGGGAAGGTAGGATCTAGTCGAAATCGATTAGGTTCGGGTTGTGCAGAGAGATTGGCGAGGTGTTGTAGATATCTCGCATGCACAGACCAGAAGGAGCGAGTTGATGGTGGCTGGGAAGCCAGAGGATATCGTTTGCACACTTCTGAGACCTGCATCAGTATGGGTACACCAATAGACGGCTACGAAGCAATTGTACTCAGGTACTCACGACCCAAAACCCTCCTTCCTGAAACTTGAAGAATGAAATCATTCAACTGTACTAGTCGTTCTGCCTTGGTGCTCGAGCAGATCTATCACGGACAGAGAACTGGCTGCAGCAACCGCTAACGTCACCTAGCATCTGAGACACCTCGACTGCAGTCCGTTCAGGAATAAGACTACAAGGATATGCGAATATCGGATACCTAACGCAACGAGTAACCTGCCTTATTTCCGCGGCCGAAATCAAAATCCAATCCAATGCCAAAAAATTTCTCGTGCTCTGTGCCCTCGGTGGATCTCGTGTCACTTCGGGTTGGGATTCTCGTGGCCCACTGGGAGCGAAGTACATATTCCACAGCTCCCCACCTTTTAAGCTTGTTCTTATTTTGAATGTTGCCTGCGTTTCTCCTCATCAAATCATTTGTTGTGATCACAATTAAAGTGGTAGACTCCTACTGACACCTAACTAACGGTGTACATATCTCACTTGAGAACCTATGAACGGGGCGACTCACTTATCTTCTCCTCCAATGGTCGTCTCCCCTTCCCCGCAGCTCAATGTTGCGCCTGGGACGCATATAAGCTACCCAATTTCCCCATCTCCAGCCCCAGTAACCCCAGCAGCTTCAGCAGCTCCACAAAGTCCGAACTTAGGACCGTGTCAAGGAAGTATGCACGGCGCAACTGGTGAATTCCGCGTTGGACATCAGCGCAAGAAATTGATTCTCTGCTTCGATGGAACGGGCAACAAGTTTAAGGGAAACTCGGGTGATACCAACATTCTGAAGATTTTTCGAATGTTGGACAGAAGTGGGGGCGAACAATGTAATGCCCAGCTACTTCCCCTCTTCATGATTTCTGAGCTCGAAAACTCAAGGAGATAAATGATGGCTGACTCGGAAGCAACAGTTCACTACTATCAACGTACAATAATTCCATCATTACTTTCGAGCTTCCGGATGCTAATTTTAGAAAACAATAGCCGGCATCGGAACATATATCACCAATGGAACGTTGTCGCGTGTGCATATTGGATCTCGCATGAAATCTTGGATTGATAAGGCAATGGACACGGCAGTTGGGTGAGTTACTCCGTATTGTATATATTTCATAAATATGCTTCAACGAAACGATATCTCACTGATGGTGGATTTCAAAGAATTGTGTTTGACTAACAATGGTCTGTCATTCGCAGGACATCCTTCGATCAGCATGTTATTGGAGGCTACAAGTTCTTGATGCGTTTCTATGCGCCGGGAGATGATATCTACGTTAGTTTCTGAAACTGAAGAATTGGTTTAGAAGGGAATACTAATACGCATCCGCTGCCATTAGATGTTCGGGTTCTCGCGAGGAGCATACACTGCTCGATTTCTGGCAGAGATGCTAGATCACGTCGGCCTTGTCGCCCAGGGGAACGAGGAAATGGTCTTATTTGCATGGAAGACATTTTCCAACTGGCAGCAGCGACAGGACAATTCAAAGAAGGGAGCACTCTACGAGTAAGCCCTCTGATCTTACGCCAAAATCCATCGGCTTACGACTGATACTATCAAGATATATGAGAGCATTCCGCGAGACGTTTGCACGACCAGTGCGTCGAGTTCGGTTTTTGGGACTGTTTGATACTGTAAATTCTGTTCCCAGGTTCGAACAAGCTTGGCTAAACCGTTCCTCGGGATTCCCGTATACTGCCAGAAGTAAGTCTTCCTCTTTCGTTGTACTCAGATCCATCCTGCTGACCCCCATAGGTTCTGCTCGAGTGATCCGTCACGCCGTAGGGATTGACGAACGTCGAGCAAAATTTCGACAAGACCTCATCAATAAAATTGACGTTTCAGAGTTACAACGGCAGCGCACCTGGAAAGCCACGCGAAAAGATCGGAAAAAGAAGAACAAGAAGTCAAAATTTCTTTCTCGCTCGTCCAATTCTATTAATAAGAGTCAACACTCTGTCGGCAATAGTATGAGGAATGGGCATACGAATGCGGGACACGCAGTGTATGGGCAGCAACTCGGCGGTCCAGAAAGTATGGGTGCAGTAAACCCGGCTGCTACAGAAAGTTTGGTTTCTCTAAATATTCTTATGGATTACGAGAGTGACTCAGAAGATGATGACGATTGGGAACAAAACATTGAAGAAGTGTGGTTTCCGGGTGCGCATGGCGATATCGGGGGTGGATGGGATTTGCCGGCGGATGAAGAACCGCTCAGTCAAGGGCCTTTGGTTTGGATGGTCTGTGCCTCATTCAAATCTCCATCAAGCAAGTTCTAACGTTTAACAACAGGTACGAGAAGCAAGAAAGGTGGGTGTTATCTTCAACAAAGAACGCATGAAGGAGCAAAACTGCTGGATCGATGAATTCGAAGAGCCCGATTCACCCTCTTTCGAAGGATCATCTGAATCCCTCCCGCAACCGCGACAACCCACCAACGGCGCACCCCAGCTCCCCATGATTGAAGTCACCGGCTCATCACCAACCGAACCGGAACCTCCAAAACTCGCCCCTAACCCAACACCGGATCTTCACAAAGCAGAGGCGGGAGCCCATCCTCTCCACCACCCACTTCAGCACCTGAAGCTTATGTACCGAAATCGCCACCAACCACAAGTCCCTCGATATCCTCCGAAAGAGTTCTTAGAACGTTCATACACTCGTGGAAAAATCCATGATTGCTTACTCTTCAACAACGGTCTTTCACAAGTTGGTGTTTTGGGCTGGAAGATTATGGAGTACCTTCCATTTCGGCGGATGGACTTGCAGCCGGATGGTAGCTGGAAGGCGATATCGTGGCCGTTACCGCGTGGCGAGGTAAGAGATATCCCAGACAATGTCAAGATCCATTGTAGTGTGATAAAACGGATGGAGGCGGACCCTAAGTAAGCCCTCACCCCGCCCTCGTCTAATTTAAAGTTGCTAATAGAGTTGGACAGGTATCGTCCCGGGAACCTACTGATAGGAGGAGGCGGTCGTGGAGTCAGAGTTGCGCCAAAAGAACATGGCACTGGAGAATGGGTTGTGATCAGGGATGAGGGAAATCTTATCGGGGAAGTATTGATGAAACGGAGTGCGTGGTTGAGCATGCAGAAGACGGAACATTTGTCCAGTGTTAATCCTGACGGTGCAGATCAGGAGAAGCAGGAGGTTTGATTGGTTTGTTATACTCTGGGATTAGTGTCTATATTTATCATGTTTACGATGTTCCGTACCTACCTAGGTAGTCATGTAGCGTATTGTATGTAATTTGGTTTGGTTTTTAAGGCCGATGCGAATGTTGTTGTGGATGTGCAAGCTTGGACTAGGGGTATTATAACTCATCTCTTGTGCTCTCTCATTGCGACTCCATATTGTGCTTGTATGATTGGTCATCCATGGGGGCACAGAGGATTAAGTAGGTATCTAATGGACTCTAAAATCTAGAATACAGAGAAATAGCTGGTCTTCAGTCGCCGGCGGCGAAGCGCTGAACGGATACGTACTTTATATATGCGGCCACGGAACATATTCAATTCCAAGACCGCAGGTATTCACACCTAGCTCCGATAATAGCCACTGCTATTATAGTACACACCTATTTCCACTGCGGGTGAAGGGGGCCGGGGAACTGCACAGGTAGATAAGGTATTACTGTACCGAGCACAGTGGCTGGGACACTGACTACTTTTTTTGATAGGATGGGGTAAACTTGACAGTTTTAAAGTAGAGGGCGGGGTACTCTGACAGATAAGGAAGGGTGCTGGGACAGTGGCAAGTACTTGAAGCTGATCAGGTTGCCGAGTGTAAATTCATGTGTGAAGTTAGGAATGGTAGCCAACTGCGAGTGGTACTAGGTTCTCTTCGCATATAACTAGTCATCTAAACCCGTGTCCTCTTGACACCTTTTCCTTACTGGACACCTGCCTCTGACACTGACAAAACTTATGAGAAAGTTAGGACGGACGTCACCCGCTGACAGCTGACGTCCCAACCACTGTGCTCGGTACAGTATGCCAGGGTTGCAAACGGCCGGTTACACAAACCAGCACATTCCTGGGCCGTTTACCTCATGGTTAGAACCTAGGATGGCGGAAGCTTGTTTAGTTTGGTCGAGAATGGGCAGGTTTTTTTCGTTTGTGAGCGAGGGGTTTGTATGGTGATAGCTGCATGATCACAGACGAGGTGTTTGGAGTCATTGGTGTGTGATAATAGGTACATCGAGTGTTCGTTTGAATGCCGCGACAAGTTTGTGTGATCTGTATGGGGGCACAACCCGATTTACACAACTTTATCGTGTAATTCCCACACAGGTATGCATAAATGTGAGTTCCATTTGATTACACTACAGCGTAAGATCAAGGAGGGAAAAACTATTACAGCCCTGAAGGCTGAATTTCTATTAGAAAAATAGAGGTGTTTTTTTAACCTGCTTACCAGCAGTTGTTTGAAGTTGCACATCCAGCAAAGTATGTTAAATTAATACTATTAAGAAAAAAGGAACTGTTAAAGTTACCTAACGACTTACCATCCAAAATGCTTGAACCAGACAGCTGTGCAGCATTTGGGCCTTGTTGCCTATACTGTGGTACTGGCCGCACCTTCAGCTGCCATCATCACCGCCGAACGCAAGCCCCCGGTCGAAAGCAAGCAAGCCTTCCATCACCACCACCGCAATCTGTCATCATCAGTCACAACACAATCCACACCACATTTCACACAACTCACGCTATGTATACGTTTCCCACGACCCGGATGCGTATTTGTGAAGATTCACCACATATGCCGGCGCTGCTACAGATCTCTCTACTACAGATCCTACTATGGGTTAGGCGACGGGGCATACCAGGGTCTGGTGGGATTGACACGATATTTGAATAACACTTACACCATATTATGACATATCACATCACAGTTGTTTTCTTTACACTAAGTATATTACATCAAAAACGCGTACCGTAGGGAACAGCGCATAGCTCAATATTCAAGAAACAAAGCCAACAAAACGCTGACGTCCAGGCTATAGCTATATACATAGATAATCTAGCCTGACGGTACCATATTACTAGTAGCCATATGTGGAAGAACTATCCGAACCAGAGCTCGGATACTCGGCCATGTAGGTGCTTCAAAAAGCGAGGTGTAATAACGGTGGATCCGGACATATATGAGGCTGCTTCCGGTGGCCCCCGGGGTCTTCCGAAGTGGCTGCTATACTCATTCCGGACCTTTGGTAGGGATTCCATATAAGGGACCCACTCGGTCACAGAGCGGGAAGCGTGGGATGGCGCTTCGGAACCAGCCCAACTCCTGGACCGTGCAACCGATCCTGTGTTGGATATACTAGATGACGGAGCAACAGACCCAGAGCGAGAATGTCCTGAGGGAGAATGTCCAGAAAGAGAATTCCCAGAGCGGGAATCCCTAGAACCCCAAGCCTCTGAATGAAGTGCCTCAATCCTTCCGACTCCGGACCCGGACCCGTGCCACTCTCTCAGAAGTTGTTAGTGGCTCCGGAGATCGATAAAATTTGGCTCCAGTGGAGTACGGTTGCTAGCTGAGCGCAGAAACTCAAAGCCCCTCCTTCGAATTCTACTGCCTAATTCCACCGACATCAACAAATTCTCATACTCGTTGATAGTCTCGTTACACCGCTCCGTGTGACCGTGGTGATTCTTGACCTGCTACAGGATTGATGGATCCTAGGCTCTGCCGTGTCGGAGACATAACGTGATAATAGTGGTAGTAGTATAGTTGAAGATGATGTTGAATTAGTGTGATGAAGATGGATTTGGTTGTTGAAAGCCGGAATTTTGCAGGACTGAAATGTGGCGGGAGAGGCAGTAGATGTCGGATGCATTTTAGATGGTGGTAATGGGGTATAAATAGCTTTTTGTGAGCCTAAGATCCGAATATACTTTGAAGTATTGGAGACATTTGAATGCTAGAGAGCGTTTAAAGCAGTAGAGTTCTCAATTTGAATGCAACAAGTAGTATAAGCAATTGAAGAAGAGCCCCAACTGAGATCAAAATTCGAGTAGGATATCCTAATCCCGTGATACCCGTAATCAAGCACTCGGCCCTTAGGGACAAAGATAGATTTACAAGACTGCACAGCCTAGACACCCAGCACTTAAATGATGTTGAAGAGGATACTGGGAAGTTGCAAGGCCAGAATCTTAGTTCCCGGTGCCTAGAAAGCGGTTTGCAACCAGATACAACCCAGCACCTAGGCTCATAGCACCCACTCTCTCAGTCATTGACCCAGGGAGACTGTGGAACTGTGGATAATGAGCAGAAACAAAATAAGCCAGGACTGGTCGTCCATCCGCCACAGTTTGGCTTGAAGATTACGGCTGCGGTGGTGTTGGCGAAGGAGGATCGTCTGAGATCTCAAGTTCCCATGGAATTTTTGGAAATCTACCCGACCCCGCGCCCGGTAAGGAGAGGGAGAATGAGAGTGTCGCTGTGTATGTATAGAGAGCGGTAGATAGTAAGAAATGGTATCGTTTCCGGGCTTCTCTTAGCGCCTGCTACCAATTTCCAATAGCGGTATTGAAGGAACAATTATTTGAAGGATACATTGGACTATATATTCGGCTTGTAAGGCTAGCCATGTGGGGTGGTGCTTGGAAGAGCCCCTGTGGTACAATCCTCCCAAGCTGATAATTGGAATAGATGCCAAAAGAAATATTTTTAGAGAACCTATCGGTCGTGAGACTATAGGAGAAATAGGATGAACTCACTCAACTTCCATCAGTTTCTGGATACTCATCCTCAAAAAGTGTTGGGTGTTGGCGAGAGTTCGGGGCTGCGGGCTGGATTTCTCGCTGGTAGGATGTTTGGCCGCCTGGGTGCGGTAGCAGGAGAGCAGTTCGTGTCGGTGTCGGTCTGCGGTATTGTCTCCAGGAGGTTGACATTGAAGTGGGGATGTACCAAGGTGCCGAGATATGAAGTACACTACTGGAAAAAGAGCAAAAACCGACCCAGGTTTCATTGTTAGCTGCAGCCTGGGATGACCGAGCTGGTTTAAATCATTATCTCTATTTGTACGGGTAGTTTGTTTGCGTTCCGCCCTCTCCCCAAGGCCACGGAATTAATTTCAGTTGCGGCTATATGCACGTGCATAGAAAACTGTTTCGTTTTCCATGAAACAAACAAAAAAGTTTCAAACGGCAAAAAGAAACTCCTCCGGGTGGGCTTGAACCACCAACCTCCCGATCGCAGATGTTTCTAACAGTCGGACGCGCTAGCCAATTGCGCCACGGGGGATTGATGTCATTGTCACTCAAGCAACATATATGAAATTTTTAATAACGGCAATAGCGATCAAGGGTAATCCTGCCCAAAAAGATACACCCAAAAATCACCCTAACCCTGCGCCTTTCCTTACAGACATATTAAATGGGCTCAGGATCTCAGATGCTAATATACTTAGTAGCGGTGAAGAGCACTTATTTGTGGCTACGATACTCATTATACATACCAAACGAAATATCTTATAAGACCTTCGATCATAAGATATCACGTTGCTATCAGTCAGACAACACTGTTAAAATACTAAATGCTAGAGAAGCTTGTATTCTAAACTACAGAAGTTCGTGTGATCTTATATACGGCGTTCAGAGCATGCCTTGTACGCATGCATGCGCACTCAGCTGCCATCTCCAGCTGAGTCTGGAACGACCATCATCATCATGAGATTATGATCCCCATCAGCCCAGCTGAAGCTCATAAGCCGTACGTACGGGAGGTGATCCATATATGCAACAAACACAGGCACCAGAAGTCAGACCCCATTGAACGTAAAAAAGTCAACACACTCGCTAGAATTGCAGCAAATCACGTGGAGAGCCTCTTGTGGAGTTATGGCATCATCTGTTATGGTGGAAATTTGATAAATACATGTATCCTATTCTACAAAACTCTCAGGATTAAAAACCACATGTAAGGTTGGTAAGTTCGAAAGTACATAGACCCACCACTACTATACTTCTAACTTTTACTCCGCATCTCTACTCTAATACGTTTAACTCTCTCTCAAACTCCGTCATCAACCTTTCACAATGATCATCATTTACTGCTTCGTTCAACTTTCTCGAAAACTCAAATCTGCCCCGTAAACTCTAGGTTTACGGCTGTCCGCGGTTGAAGCACAAATATAGTCTGTCAAACTAGCATAAAAAGCCGCGCAAAACGACCTTCGTCATCATATTATGAAAACTGAGTGTTTAAACCTAAGTTTACCACTTTAACACTAATCCTAATCTTTTCAGTCACAGAGTTCAAGCTACTACTGGAGTACGGGAACATCGAACCTTGATGGAGCACTACACTGCGATATATACAAGGACAGTGAGCAATAACTTCATCCACTCACACAAAGCGGACGGGTTCTGGAACCTAATCGGTAGCTCAGGACGATAGACCTTTTGGAAGGCCACGAGCTGATCCGTTCTCGAGATACATATGGAATTGACAAGCGGAGAAAGCTCTGAGTCGGTACCACGGTACTGGTGCTTGGGTAGCGGAAGCGTTATCACAGGATCTACAGCATCCAGACCCGTCGGTCTATCTGTCAGTCTGTTCATCCATCGGAAGGAGTTTATTGTTGATATTGCACGAACGATTATGGGCCTCATGCAAAACAGACGAACCCATAAATCTATATAAACCGTCTCAGCCCGCCTCCGGATCAATCCAGTATCAACTCATCCACTTTCTCCTCATCCACTCTCTCTATCTTCACAACTGTCGTTCGCTACCGGATTCATCAATCAATACCCTTTGATAACAATTATCTTTTAGCTGTTCGTCCTCCAATCCCTTCACTTCCTGCACCGTACGATCGGTCTCTAACATTTCAATTGGCAGATTCAAGATGCAGATGCAAATACCACATTCTCTTGTGCTCGCCGTTGTCTCTCTCGGCCTTCTCGCCAGCGCAGTTCCCACTCCCCAGAACTGCGGCTGTCCCGTCAAGGAGGATGTTATCCGCCCTGCCCAGACCCAGGTCAACCCAGCGATCGTCAACACTAGCACCGACACGCAGCCCATCAACATCATCCAACCGGTCCAGGATGTCATTCAGCCTGTCGTCGACGAGCATTTGAAGCCCGTTTACAGCGAGACCGTCAACCCCACCCAAGTCAAGGCAACCGTCGATCCTTGCGTTCCTTGTGCTAACCCTGGGTACAACACCGTCGATCCTTGCGTTCATTGCGCTAACCCTGGGTATAACACTGTTGGTCCTTACCCCAACGGCGGCTATCCCATCCAGAAGCGCGGGTGTGGCTGCTGTCCCGCCGCCCCCGCCGCCCCCGCCGCCCCCGTCGTTGTTGAGGAAGTCGTTCCCGCCCCGATTGTCAAGGAGACCATCGTTGAAGAGGTCCTTCCCGTAGACATTGTCTCTACCACTGCAGTTGTCGAGGAGGTTGCTCCTCCCAAGTTCGAATTCGTCGCTCCTACTCCTACTCCTACACCAGCACCTATAGTAGTTGAGGAGAGTTTTCCTGCTCCTGTTGAGGTCATCAAGCCTGCCTGCGGATGCCCTATTCCTGCCTGTGGTGGTGTCGCTCCGGCCCCTCTTCCGGTGGTCCCAGCTCCGGCTCCCGCCTGTATCTACAAGCGCAACGGCGGGTACCAGGACCCGAACAACAACAACAACAACTTTAACCGTCTGCGTAACAGCCACAGAGAATCCTGCTACAACAATAATTACTGCAGTGGATGTGGATGCGGTGGCGGCTGTGGAGGTGGATGCGGTGGCGGTTGTGGAGGTGGATGCGGTGGCGGTTGTGGAGGTGGATGCGGTGGCGGCTGTGGAGGTGATGACGGTGGTGACGGAGAATTCTTCTCCGACAACCACAATCAGAATATCAACCAGAACATTGATAACAACCAGAACATCAATGTTGACTTCCAGAAAGCACAACGATTTGAGCGTTGCCGTGAGCGATTTGGTAGGGGCGGTGATCGCTTCCGGAACTTCGGGTATGGGGGCTGTGGAGGTTTCGGAGGTGGCAGTGAAGGATGCGGAGAAGGATGCGTCAACTAGAGGAGTCTAGCATATGAGGAGGGCATTTTGGAATGTGGAGTATAAGACGTGATTCAAATTGGCGGGCATAACTGTAAATAGGCGTAATATTTATTTTCATGACAAGGTTCTCGCTGAATTGGTTCATATTACCTGCAGTGGTCTCATGCCAGTTGTCAGACACTTGAACGAATAACTCGCGGTGTTGTGAGTGTTCAACCATAGCCACTGCGAGAAATAGGGAATGAGAATCTGACCTAAAGATTCGTCCGTGTGGGACCACGTTACAGCCGGAGAAGTCCACTCACTGGCCAGTGATGCAGATTCATGGGATGTGGAAGTAACTCGCCACCCGACGATTTCGTTTGATTGATCGCGAAGGAGCGCCACAGACTTCAAACCTCGGTCACTAGTCTCGAACTAGTCTTTGTTCGAACTGGCAGGCAACCGCCAAAATCCTACCAAGCCGTCTGACAGACTATTTAGTCTTTAAGAACCTACTAAGTAGGTAAGTATCCTTAAGTAGTCCTTGTTTGCCGTGGTGGAGCTTAAGGTCAATCAGCCCTGACCCTAAAGTAACCTCACGGGAAACATTACCGTGTTATTATAACTAACCTGTTGTATTTCATTATCCTCATTATACACCATACCTTCTTGTCTAAAGTAATCTAGAACGCCTATCATGCCTAGAATAGTCCGCTAATGTATCAATCTATAGTATGTATCCGAAAATCTCGCCCCACCGATAACCCAAATTTATCTTTCCCAGTCTAGTATTGGCTCACCTACTCAAGATCGCACCGACACATCTTCTCAGTTACCTATGCTCCTAGAGTTATCCTCCTCTTCCTCCGTCCCTGCAACCTCCACCGGCGTATCCAGCAACTGCAGCGAGTAATGACTCCCGACCATAAACAGTCCCATCGTGATCCCGAGTCCGACAGCATAAAACACCGCGATCTATCTTTTCATCAGCTTCTTCCCACACCACAGCATAAAACACCACAGCATAAGCACCACACAAACCTTCGAATCATCGCTCCACCTCTGTCGCATCGGCCAGAACACATGCACTGCCAGTCCCAGGGTATAAAAGAAGATGGAATAACTCAGCAATTGTACCGGTACCTGCAGTACAAACACAGTTTTCCAGTCCGGCTTTCCACGCGCATCTACCAGAGCACGGAACAACTGCTTGTGGTGGCTGTGCGTGGCTAGGATACCACCGAGTCCGGCTACCTGCTGGAATGCAACCAGAACCGAGGTTATCACCATCGATAACGACACGTACCAGCACGCACGCACGAGCCAGTGCGATGCGGCTACGTCTGGCCAGGAGAAGGAGGCGGTGACGGCGGAGGCGAGAAGACCGCCCTGATGTCGAGTGTCAACGGGGGAATAAGCTAGGATACAAGTGACGCACTATCAGAGAGGCGAAGTTGAGTTCAGACTGTTTGTGCTCAAGCCACTTGACGGTGCGGTCGGACGAAGAGTCCAGCAGCTCGATGGTGCGGTACGTCTTAAACCAGGTGTAACCGGCGATGCGGAGGAGGATACGCAGAAGTCGTGGGAGCTTTGCTATTGCAGCATCCATAATAACACAGTTAGTGGGTGAAGCTCAACGTGCGGTAGTGATGAAAGCGAGGAAGGTGGGGGAAAGATGAGGATATGCTGCTGTTAGATATTTGACATGAATCACTAACTGCGACTGCACTTAGCCGAGAGACTAAGATTGACTATTCAAATCGCCCTAGTCATTAGCCTGTAGGCGTGTTTAAAGAATGTACGCGCGCTCACATCCGAAATGGAGCGTGCAGCTGGCGCTTAGCCTAAAATATCCACAATCGGCGATGAGAAGTACATATTCACAACTCCTGCATCCCACTTAACAACAGCATGTGCATTTTTGAAGAAGTACCTTTATATTCTCCACATACGGGATTAGAGCGTGGTGGTGTTCTATTTGGTACTGGGTGAAGCAACACTGCCATGTATCGTCGTGTAGTTCGTATCACCCAATCACAGCGCCAGTGCATGCTTATCACCCAAAATCCCATTACCGAATGACAGGTCTCAGACGCTGAGAACCGCGGAAGAGGCGACTCACCAGCGCTAGCAGCGGTTCGAAACAGTACTACTGTATCCCTTTGCCGGTAGCGGGCCCACGAAAGGGCCCGCTTTCGCGTGCGCTGCGCCTTGTCGCTTACCACAGACAGTCACTCACTTAAAACCCCCCCTAGAGTATATGAATTGAAAGACAACTAGTAGAAGCTTCTATTTGTGAATTCTTGTGGCAGTGTGACAAATTCTGGGGTGCTGAGTTGCATATAAATTGCAGTACTTTGGAGATTGTGAGAGTACCATCCTCCAGCCCAGCAGCAACCACCTTCCCACTTCCCATCTACCACACCACAACAACCATGAGCAGAGAAGCCCTCAGACCTTGGAATCTTAATGTCAACTACCTACCCCCACCACTTATACCCTCATCTCCACCACTCTTATCAAAAAATGTTAAACACTCTAGCCCAAAGTGCACCTCCTCCAGACCACTACCACCACCTACAGTGGTACAGCACCAACCTGTCATTATACCTGATGTGTCTTCACCTACTACTGAAGCTCCACCAGCAATGCTCAACCTTGACGATAATTATAGCTCCTCAGATGAAGCATATATTGAGCCAGCCAGGTCAATCACAGCAGATCACTCGGCCAAGTAGCGTAAGAAAACACTCAAAAACCAAGTCAAAATTTGTCAGATCTCTCTGAGCTTCCCACATTCAATCCTTTACAACCTATTGTCCCTCCCCACAAAGCGTGGAACCAATTGCCTATCTCATTCTCTGAGCTGGATTCCATTACTCCAATTCAAATCTTCAATCTCTTTCTTACCAACTCCATTATGGGACAGCTTGTAGCCAACACCAATTCTTATGCCCAGCAGCAGCTTCTTGGGCCAGAGAAGAAGCACCAGTGTTCCTCGTAGCCAGTTACTGCTCAGGAGCTTCATCTCTAGTTGGCAATTCAAATTCATATGGGTCTTATTGAAGTTTCTCCTGAGTGGTACTGGATAAAGGATGGGGTTTACCTTCCCAAGGATGGATTACCACCAGCAGCCTACCTTTGCAAGACTCACTTTCAGGAGATCTGCCATTTCTTTCATGTTTCTCCATCGGCAAAAGTGCAAATCGACTATAGGTTGCGCTACGCGTACACGTGCACACGCGCAGCTCATAGCAAGCTTCCCATGTACCCCTGCGCGACGTGCAGCCTATAGTCATCTATAGTCGATTCATAGATATGTGCGCGTGAGCCTATGGACCAATATACAGTTGGCGGCCAGAGATAGACCTATACCTGTCTTTACTGCCTGGAGTCTTCGCTGTTATACCGGTCACACTATCGCTGTGAGTCCACTTTGCAGCCCGCTGGCGCTTGAGAGCCTGCTTGAAAGCTTGCTTGATAGCCTGCTTGGGAGCCTGCTCGAGAGAGCCGCGCTTGACAAAGCCGCACTTCGGTGTGTTGAGAGCTTACTTGGGAGCGTACAGTCAAGCAGGCTGGGAGTGTGTCATCAAGTGCAATTGGGAGTGTACTTGAGAGTGTGCTCGGGAGTGTTCTTGAGAGCGTCTTGAGAGCTTACTTAGGAGCGTACAGTCAAGCAGGCTGGGAGTGTGCCATCGAGTGCAATTGGGAGCGTACTGGAGAGCATGCCTGGGAGTGTGCTTGAGAACATACTCGGAGGTGTACTTGGAAGCGTTCTCGGAGTGTACTTGGGAGTGACTTGAGAGCTTACTTGTGAGCATTTAGTCAAGCAGGCTGGGAGTGTGTCATCGAGTGCAATTGGGAGTGTATTTGAGAGCATGCTCGGGAGTATGCTTGAGAGCGTCTTGAGAGTTTACTTAGGAGCGTACAGTCAAGCAGGCTGGGAGTGTGCCATCGAGTGCAATTGGGAGCGTCCTTGAGAGCATGCTCGGGAGTGTACTTGAGAACGTACTCGGAGGTGTACTTGTGAGCGTACTCGGAGTGTACTTGGGAGCGTCTTGAGAGCTTACTTGGGAGCGTAAGTCAAGCAGGCTGGGAGTGTACTTGGGAGCGTCTTGAGAGCTTACTTGGGAGCGTAAGTCAAGCAGGCTGGGAGTGTACAATCGAGTGCAATCAGGAGTGTACTTCAGAGCATACCTGGGAGCATGCAATGAAGTGCATTCGGCAGTTTGGTTTCAAGTTTGTTGAATGCAGCATGATGTATAGTATCAAGCGCACATAATCGCATACGTATCATAGTAATCTAGTCAACGTGCCGGTCCATATGACCTCATAGTGCCACGCGTCAAATATGCTATGAATTACCGTCCCAAAAACAGCTTCTCTATGAGTTACGCGTCGCATAAGGTCATTTTTCCCGGTGTCCAGCAAACAAGGAGAGAACTGTAGAACACTTTGACTTTCATCTCTCCATTGTGCATGACCTTCTGCAGGCTGGAAGTCCATCAACAATGAAAAGCTCCTCCTGCATTCTGGCTTCACAAAAAATCACTTGGCTGGCTCTGGCCACACAATCTTCCTTGCCCCCACTGCCTACTAGGCTGTTTACCAAGCACACCCCCCTTCCCCTCTGCCAAAAGGTGCCAGGAATGCATTCCCCACTCTGGATGTAGAGTAGAGTAGATTGTTTCCTTAGCAGGTGGAAAAGAAATCAGGGTGGTAGTGGAGAAGGCATGAAAACCACCATAAAGTGTGAGGACTGCAATGAGGCTTTGTGTTTCACACCCAAATGAAATTGTTTTTATGAATTTCACCATATGTAGAGTATTTTTATTTATTCTGGGGGCATTTGGCCAGATTGTGGTTGTGTGATATGTATTTTAAAAGCGGGCCCGTCTATGAGCCCGAACCCGGTTACCGGCAAAGGGATAAGAAGTATGGCGGGCAACAACATAAATAAACGCGGCAACCTACATACCTCCTAGGTAGCTCGACGAGATCCAATCTACCAGGTTATATGGGGGCTCGTATGAGTAGCAGATGGGTGCCGCCAAGTCCTCAACAGTTCGTATCCCTCAAAATGCTTTGGCGCTCCATGCTGACGACAAAGCCGAACATATAGAACTTCTTTTGCTCGTAGCGTCCCTTGAGGGCTTCTTCACTCAGTGCGTCCAATTCCAAGGCAAAAACTTCACCCGGGTGAGGAAATCGTTGTACTCGCTGGTTTTTCCGAGGTCTTGGAACTCGTGAGAGTGCATGAGCTAAAAGTGTCTAACGGCGGCAGACCCTAGGCAGGACAGCATAGCAGAAGTGCTGGTGGTGGAAGGGGAATGTTCGATCTGTCGTGCAATTATTAGTACATGCCAATATGATTGAGATTGAGAGAGAAACTCCAGCTGACCACTGTCCACGTTGAGTATCAGAAGCACTCTTCAGGTCCGAAATAGAGTTGTCCTCCACTGGTGCGGGTGGGGCTGTTTGTCTGTGAAGAGATGGGGAGGTAAGATGTAGTCAGTGGACGCGAGCAGCCAGAGAGAGGGGGGGAGGGAGAGAGAGAGAAGAGAGAGAATGTGTGTGTGTGTTTGTGGGGGGGGGGTGTCTATATAACAGCTCAATGTTGGGGGCAATCCTTCGAGTTCCTACGTCATAAAAAAGGCAATTTCAGAGCATGTGAGCAACCAGACCTAGTGTGATGGACAAATGCTGGTATCGATTCGTCTGGGCATATCTACCTCTTGCTCCAGCCATTTCCATATGTCCTGCAGAGAACGGAAGTATACCTATACTGTACCGGCCACTGCGGTTCGGACACTGTCTGTTGCTGGCAGGTAATTTCAACTTGGACACCCCGTGTTGACAGCTGTAGGAGAGGTAGACAAGGTTATGGTAATTACGGTAGTGCATAAGGCACTGGGCATCATAATATAGCATAAGGCACTGGGCATCATAATATAGCATAAGGCACGTGCATCATAATTGTAAATTGCAGAATTGAAATTGAAGGTGCTGACAACTTTTGCTGCTTGGACACTGGCCTGCTGACGCTTACAAAGGCGTAAAAACAGCTGGACAGACACCCCGTGCTGACGTCCGAACCGCAGTGGGTACAGTAGTTTGTGTTTTACATCTTCATCGGACTTAAGTTTTCTTAGGTATTGATGGAGCGGATACATGCGCAGTTGCTGTTTGAGCTTCGATGCGGATATCCGTTAGATGGACACCCCAATTTCAGCACTTATACAATTCCTTGAGATATAGAAGTGGAGTAGGCTGAGTCCGGGAGGCCAGTGGATTTTTAGACCGTCGTTTAAGGACGCGTTCGAATGATACACCGTGATGTACTCATCCCCTAGTATCCAGTGGATCGCCTTCCTTGCTCTACATGAATGACTGCAGCTCCCCACACAGTATGGCCACGTACTATAAACTCCGGCAGTCCAGCAAGGCATCGAAGCTGTACAGTAAGCTTGAAGTACCGAGCGTATCGCAACAGGGAGAGTTTATATCAAATCAGCAGAATGATGCTCTCATAAACTCACTAGCCGTGCTGACTTTTCTCCTAATTTGGTAGTCCTACCCTATCATACCTGAGTCACAACTTAAGTCTTACTGTAAGCGGCCGAATTCAAATGATTACTATCAATTAATCGATCAAATAAACAAACGAAACCCTTAAAACTCGTCATACTTTTCTCGCATATTCGCCCATGAGGTACTCTAACAATGTTCGGCTCCGCGTTCCTTGCCGTCGTTGCTGCGATCTTTTTCCATCTCTCCATTATCCGCCAGGACATTGAATTCCTTATCCTTCACCTAGGCGTACTCTACATCGCTGTATTCTGTGCCATTACTATTGTGTTATCCGGCCATGTCAGGTTTACAACCGCCGTGGTACAAACAACCGGGTTGGCGGTAGTATTCAACACTACACTGATGGCATCGGTTCTTGCACACCGTTTGTTTTTCCACCGGATCAGAAAGTTTCCTGGGCCGGTTGGAGCGAGGGTTTCGAAGCTTTGGCAGGTCCACAAGGTCTGGGGAAATTTGCAGGCGTATCAGCTGTTTGATAAGGCGCATAAGGAATATGGGGATTTTGTGCGGATAGGTATGTTGCAATGTGCTTATAGAGTTTTCATTTCCGGCGAGTCAAACGGCACCCAGTTCAGCAGGAGTGTTGAAATTTGACCTTCCCAACCCGCGTTTCAGGGGCCGGTCCACTGAACCACTGCAATTCGGGAATGGCTGTGGCGGCCGTGGCGGCCTGCAATAGATACGCGTAAATACCTTCGGACCTTTGATACCCCCGAGTTCTTCCGGCTCCATCCCATATACTAATCTCCCCGGGGCTCGATCTCTGAAATTTTTAATAGAGATAACGTGAAACCCAGGACCTCGAGAACTCTCCATCAACCATGTCGACGCCATCTCCCAGATCTACGGCGCAGACCTCACCAAAGGCCCCTTCTACGGCAACGCCGGCGCCGACTCGGATGTGAACCTCTTCCTAGTACGTGAGAAAAAGCTTCACGCATTACGTCGCACCGCCTGGGACCGATCTCTAAATGGCCCCGCACTCTCCTCTTACGAAGCAAAGGTGGTGCAGGTTACAACACTACTCATCAACAAGCTTACCGCGAGGGCAGGCACGCCGGTCGATATTTCCCGTTGGTTTCGGTTCCTTTCGTTCGATGTGATGGGTGAGATTGGGCTGGGAAAGAGCTACGGAATGTTAGAGAGTGATAAGATGCACCCTGCTGTTACGGGACTTGTGGATGGGCAGTGGTATTTTGGGATTTTTGGAGCTATACCGTGGGCGGTAAGGTTGCTGTTTAGTATTCCTGGGGCCGGCGGTCAGTTGGTTGCGTTTCAAAGGTGGTGCCAGGCGGAGATGTCGGCGAGAATCAAGGTTTGTAGATGCTGCATTTGAGACAGAATTATCTATACGCAGGACTGATGAACGCATGCAGGGCCTCCAGGCGGACCAGAAGCCAAACGACATTGCCTCCCATCTTCTGGTCGATAAGAAAAGCGGCCTCGGGAAGATACCATATGAAGCCACACTAGATGACTTCCGCCTCATTGTCATTGCAGGGAGGTAAGCTGGAGCTCTTTGTTCTCCCAAGGTTGCAAGCCAACAAAAGTTGACCCAAATCTCCCCAGCGACACAACATCCAGCTCCCTCACTGTAACAATGTTCTACCTCGCTCTCAACCCCGCCGTTTACAAAAAGCTCCAATCCATCCTCGACTCCCTGTTCCCCAACGGCGATCCCGACTTTGTCTACAGCAAGTCCACCTCTATCACTTACCTCGACGCAGTCATCAACGAATCAATGCGTCTTCAACCCGCGGTCTCTTCCACTGGCGGTCTTACACGGATCACGCCCACTGGTGGATTAATGATAGCCGGAGTACACGTCCCCGGCGACGTGATAGTCAGCGTACCTCCGTACACCATAAACCGTGATCCCCGTTACTTCGACAAAGCGGAAGAGTTTATCCCCGAGCGGTGGACAGACGAACATCCGGAATTGGTGAGAGATAGGGGCGTGCTTGTGCCATTCTCGATTGGTATTTCCCATGCCGCTTTTCCTCTGGTGTGAATGGGTGCTAATTTGCGACAGGCACTTATCATTGCCCCGGAAGAGCTCTGGCTTATATGGAGATGCGGATGGTGGTTGCTAGGATTGCGTTGGGGTTTGAGGTTGCGTTTGCGGAGGAGGGAGGAGGGGGGTTTGAGGAGGGTATGATGGATTGTTTTACGAGGCAGGTGCCAGGGTTGGTGTTGAAATTTACGCCGAGGAGATGAGTTTTTACAAGGAAATGTTAGTCTCGGAGTGTGGTACCATACTCCGAGACTAAGGAGTGTATAGTACCATTTTGTTCGACTTGGTTAATGGGGGGGCTTTGCATTGTCGATCGCTATCGCTGCTCGCATTAGTGAGAGGGAAGCCTAACCTACCTTCTAATACCAACGAAATCAGTCTCTGTATTCTTCGTTCCTAGTTGCTTGCATTTCTGCATCAGCCTCCACTCCTGCACCCGTCTCTCCTCGGTCAGCCTTAGACTTTCGAATTTTATAAAGGCTGTTCGCTTCAGCAGCTCTCCATAAATATTGCTCTTGCCCAGACTTTTTTCGTTCTTTTGAGGAGCGAGCTTGCGAGGGACGAGAAAGTCTGGGAAGGAGAGTACATAAATCTAGACTTTCTTCCTCCCAGCACTTTAAGGTATTTCTCTTCGTCCTCCCCCTTCGCATACTCTTCACCAGCTCTCCTCATACAGTCTTCTTCCAATTCTAAGCCCTCTACTACGCAAAAAAATGTAAGCTCGCCGTCACTAAGAAGCTAACAGTCCTTCAGATTCACATTTCTGCTACGATTTCTCTCGATGAGCAGTGAACACCAGCGATTCGGGCGTAATCTCGGGTCGAGAACAAGCTACCAAAGACAAGCACAACCGAGATTAAAAGACCGCTCAAAAGCTCCACCCGGAGGTCTGTGCGGAATGCCAGAGAACTGAAGAAAATTCGGCCTATCTATTGACACGGACGAACAAGACTAAGCCCATGCAAGGGGCTGAGAGAATGTGGGACGACTTCCCCCACGAACTCTTCGAACAGACTGTGGAGAAACACATTGATAAAGTGATAGCAGAGGTTTGCGATCATTGGTAGCCGCTTTGGTTTTGTCCTCTTGGGCAATTACTATTATCTACAGCTGCAACAAAGCTCGTCATCAGGTTTTCGGAGGGATTTAACAACTCCTACCTAATGGACAATAAAAGACTGCGAGCTTTAGCTCAATTTACATTAGGTGTTGAAACTATGAGGTGGTAAGGGTAAAAGGTATGATATTTTTACTTTCTTATTTGGAAGTCATTGTTTATATGTTTTTAACTAATGACAAGGTAACGTTGGTGTAGACCTTTTTTTTCTCTGCTTCTCTTTTTAGCTTTCGTTTTCCTGAACATCTACGGCCGACCCCGCGGCGGTTCAAATGGTTGATCGTGTTTAGGGAATCGATTGTGCCCACCGTAAGTAATGACTAGCTGTTAAGCATGATACTAATGATTCTGGATAGAAAATATGTTTGCTTTGTTATTCTTAATGCTCCTTATCGCCTCCCTCACATTTAGTGGGGGACGTCCAACGCTCGTCTTGTTGAATTTTTGACATTTCCTGTATTTCTCAAAGTAGCAAACCTTCCACTTACACCCCTTAAACTCCTCGTCTTTTCCGTTGTCGAAAATGCCAGGTATATCCGATCACTCAAATGCAAAGTCCATAGCTCACACTCACCCACCTCCTTGATTAGTTCAGTATCGTTCAATCTTCGTCTCGTAGCTCTGCTGTTGTTCATTATTTGTCTAAATATTGACCTCGGAACACAATTTAAGCTGATCGTTGGCGTTCGAAATACATTATCCCACAACCAAGTTATCCACGTTCTAGGCTTATCCCTATCGACAACTAGAGTAGTCTAACAGATATTCTCCAATAATATACTAACTAACCGTATACTGCGTGGCAGACGGTACGATTGCTTAACAGCCCAACTAGAATGGCTTGTCGTTGAAATTAACTTTGCTGTTGATCATTACCGCAGAAAGGTTAGTAAGAGGAATGGTTTCTTACACCCCACACAGCCTTGTAGGTCAGGATCAAACCGCAGATGAACAAAGTTCGTATCCAGCTGGTACTCGCATTTGCCCCACTGCCGGAAATTGACTTGCTAAAAGCCGCCAAAGCGGAGGAAGACGGTGATAGTGACTTCGTCTGGGGTACAATGAGAGCGTATTGCTACTCATCTAGCGACGATTTGACGGCGGACATGGATGGATTTCTGCAGGTCCGTACTCGTGGTGTGGAATGAGCCATAACTGAAGAATGACAAGGATGCTACTGGCAATAGACTTGTTGAACATCGTCGAGCGAATTTGACTTCGAATTGGATTTTTTTGAATTCAAGCATGGCATTAAATACCCCCGGCGTGATATTCTATCCCCTAAACTATAGGAGAGATACTCGGGACCTTAAGTGATTAGAGTAGTTGAATTGGTTCCATAGCAATGAGTCCTCGAGGTGAGACAAATAACGATAGATACAACTTAGAGTCAGTAACTTCACTTACAAACCAGACAATGGAGCATTCAGTAACAACTATATATATTCTACCCACCGACCAAGTTTCCTATTTAACCAAGAGGGTAGCTTGGCCTACTGGGCAAGATACTTTGTTGGTGGTAGGATATCTTCTGGCCGGAAAGTAATGCACTTTGCAGTTAGTTCAAATTGGCAGGATATTTCAATGACAGTGCACTGGTGTGATAATAGATCTCCTGACTAGAAATTTGTATGCTTTGTGGGCGGGATATTTCCTGCTCTGCAAGTACAGACATCGTCATATCGAAGCTGTGTAGATAACTCTCCTAGGCCAATATCAACTCGTTCTGCGAGAAATACTTGAGGAAAAGAAGTTTCCAGTAACTAGAGAGTAAATGAATTGTTTAGATACCCAAAAGCAGTCTGTTGGTCAAGAATCCTTTTTTGGAAATAGGGAAATGGAAATTGGATGACAAAGTGCAGACATAAGATGTATTCTAAGGATAGGTGGTTGAACCTTCAAGGCGATTGTAATTTTTTCACAGGCCGGTGGCTTCAGACTTCACCACTGCCACCTCTTTGCTGCCAACAAACAGCCACTTCACCGCCAGCAAACATCCAACCCTGGGCTACCAAGTATATCACTTGCCAGGTAGGAGACATCCCACCCACCAGCCAAGAATCTTAACTAGTAGGATGCCCTCCCGACCAAGTTGCCCTCTTAGTCAAGGGGATATCTTCTTGATCAACAGGACGTCCTCTTCACCAAGTGAGAACTTGGCCGGTGGGGTAGAACATATATGTTCCGACTCATACGCCAAATCTTCCCGTTGGCCAACAGGGAGATTTGGTATACGGGTTAACCATAGGCAAAGCGGTCGACCGGCGCAGCACTAACCTCCGATTTGTCACCTGGGTCAGTGTCCTCGATTGGCGTATAGGTTGACCTATCCACCAAGAAGACGAGTTGGCATATGGGTCATACTCTAGTTAGAGTGCATACAGTATGAATAAAACAAAAAAAAGCAAAACAAAACTACCGAAAATACGGCTCGAGAATCCCATTTTCGAGTGATATCTCATGCATGACCACAGAACGTCAACCCACTGAGATACATTTCTTCGCCCACCCCCGCCGGTACGGCGCCGACAAACATATGAGGTGTTTACCCGTACTCCATTTCCCTGAAAATCCAGATTCACGCTCTATATGAAGTTCTAGCCATTTGTGAGTGGTAAATATTATATTTCTCATCCGCTATAGTACGTAGCCATTTCCAGCCAATGGTGCCTATACTACTTCTATTCACTTGATATCAGTCGCTATAAAAGACTATCTTTTGTCACTGCTGTTTCCATATCGTCTTGTCTCACCTCCTCACCTCATGGGATGGGGGTTTGGACATGCAAATAATACTCGTTGGCCCATTGAGAATGTTCTCAAATGAAGATGCAGACGCCCGCACAACAGGAACTGTATCAGTCCCGGGATTGCCACAATCTGCGACTTCGAATTAAGCTTCAATCATTGTATCCCTTGTGCGTTATTGATAATTGAAATGTGTTCATGCAAAAACCAAGTTATTTTAGTTAGGAAGGTGAGGAGAATGGCCCGCCCGTGTCGGCGTTAGGAACAAGGATAAGATGCTGCCCTACAGTGTGTTAGACTCCTAAAACTTACAGTACTGCTGTGTACTGCTTTCAGTCCTAACTTCGCATCGGATCGAATCAACTACTCTCAAACTAACTCGTTTCCTTCTCTCTTCATCAAACTATAAACTGCTGCATCCGAGACCACCAAATTGGTAATTTCCCCTTTACGCGCACCGCATGATTCATAATATCGCCATTCTCATCACCGCCCCCGCCTGGTTCTTGCCTTGGCCGCAGGGTTCTCAACCATTGCCTTCTTTCCGGGTTTGCGGATTGCACCCACAAGAAGCAGGAAATTCCGCCTACGGAGCCCAAGAGTAGTAACAACTACCGACGGATTTTGGGCCTCGGGGTTGAGTTTAAGCTGATGATATTGAATTCGGGGCTGCATGCAGCGAAAGTTTTTTAGGCTTTATCCCAGCAAATATCGACCCAGGGTCTTTCTTACTCCACGCATGGGCCCACAATCTCGCTCCACTGCGGGATCGTTGGATAAGCGAAATTTAAGGCCACCCAGGGAACACAACAGTATCATGTTCGTTTCGGTAAAAATCTGCCGCTGCTATTTTGGGTTACTAAACATTCAATCCCGTGGTTCAAGAATCCCGAAGTCCGATCGATATGTATCCGGGTTCAAGGGTCAAGCCTCGAGACCTTGCTTTTCCGATATTGTGCTGCGCAGACTTGCGGTCCGTATGTGTGGCACATGTACAGGAACTGGAGTATCATATAGCCGGAATTGATCAACAACCGAATTGGCCAGGTACAAACATATCGCCGAGATGCAAGATCTGTCGATTAGGCTTGTGGGACACGATCTGACGTGGCATGCGCAGTAGATAGATTGGACATGGTGTTGGGATCACGGATCCATGGAAGGAGATAGGATGGGATGAACTCTGCGGGTAAATTATGTTTGGACGTCATGACATCAAAATAAGCCGGGTAGTAAACGACCAGGTATCCCTGTGGCCAGCTCCTTCCTTGGAATGATGTCGGTCACGGACGATCCGTGACAGACAATTGTCAAGTCAGGAATGTCACGAAACTAACAGCGTGTGGCTACATCGTGGCAAAGATCGGTGAACTCTGGTGGGAGAAACATCCTCGATGGTAAATGACGAGACTTCTGGCAAAACATTACATGAAGTTCAAGAGGGATATAGCATCCCTATATCAGCGGGTGCCATGGCCTTTGTTGTTGACCGTGGGGACAAGAAGTGACCACGGCCAGCACGGTGCAAGGGTGAAAATGCACTTCCAAGGCGTTCAGTTATGGTCAGTCACGAAGAGGTTTATAATCTACGGCCGATCAAATGGCAGCAATACAAGTCACACATCCTTCCAGGTTTCCGCTCCAATAGCCATCTAATCCGAACCAGACCCATCACCTAACATCAAATCGAGTCACATCTTATGATGCACACTCTACTATCAGAGCCAAGACCATGAGAAGCCCAAAAAAATCTTAGGGCTGCATGTTCCCACCCAACACTATCTCCATGATAAGGCGAAGCCAAAATGTTGTTATGGGTGCATACCATTGCCATCTTGTGGCTGTGTTGCATATGTAGCCAAGCGCGCTGTGGAAAAAAATTAGCTACTTGCACCGCCTCTCCCGCGCAACTGAGCACCTACTCATGTACGATGATGTAGTAACCACTTGCATTTCTGCACTTTCTTTCGCACTTGAGGGGAATTTCCACAACTTTCTTTCGCACAACTTAGGGGGAATGTACAACTCACCCCACTTAAACGCATCTCTATGTACACCCCGCTCGCAAGTAGAATCCCGTGACAGAACCAACCTCATTGGCGTGCGCACTACGCAGTTAACAAAGTAAAACCAGGAGGCGGCGTCCATACAGCACCACTGCCCACCACACCATCACCACCACTACCACTACCATCACCCCTAGGTAAAAGCGGCAGGAAATATATCATATCGAACTATTCTCACAGAAGCGCCATCCCAATTGCTGTTGTGCGATGGTTATGATGCATCAAAGATTTGCCACCACCAACTAACTCGACAACCCCTAATTCCGAGAAAATTGGCGAAGCTTTTCTGAGTGCTGAGTGGCTGAAACTAGTTGTTGCTCGATACGGAGATTATGCACCATCAGGAATTACCGGGTAGAGTAAGTTGAATAGGGTTTCCCGAGTTTGCCGCCCGCCCGCAATCCAACGAACACGAACGAACGCCCACAGATATCGTTCTTCCTCACGGTGTGACGATTCGTTTCACTTATCGACCGCGTGGAACCCCATTTCTACGGATAATACACTGTATGTCTCGTCTAATCTTTATGGAGACACCCATGATTGATTCACCCCCCTACCGTGTTACGTTCTAGACTGGATCTACAAGAAACAGTATGAATTGGGGACAAAGTTGGCCGGCCTGCTCATATGTCGCAGTGATATTGGATATAGCTCTTTGGGAATGTGCAGCCAGGTATATGTTGGACTTTTCATCAAATTGACGCTCCTGAAAGTGCAATAATCATGCCGTTGAAGGGTGAACTGGTTGGTCGTTGGATAGGACCACCATACGTTATTTACAGAGTTACTGGTATTGGTTAGCTGATCATGATAGCGCGCTCTTCCAGGGCTCTTAAGGTGTATTTTGGTGAAACGTTGCTGTACTTTGTTTACGTTGTGACTTCTGATGACCAGACACCATCACTAAACCACCCTTGTTGCCTACTGACTTACAGATGTAGAGTTATGCCCAGAACCTTAGTCCCGGTAGGACTTGAGTATCTCGTCTAGTTAGAAATTGGGCTCGGGACGAACCCCGCGGGAAAATTCCCCGGTACGCCTCGCCCTTTACCCGTCACGATGTAGGAGGGAGAGTACAGACTAGTCTGCGTTTATGCTGTGACAGTGTTATGTTAATTTGATATACAAGGTATGATGTTAGATGTGGATAATTACCAGAGGCAGGGGAGAAAGCCATCGTCTTAGTATGGTCAAAGCGCGTTTGCTTGCTTTATCAGGGGCATTGGCTACAATGGTCTGTAGATTCTAAGTAACTTCACAACTATCATCCAGGTAACGGCGCTGGGACAAGTACATCTCAACTGGAAGCCCATCGACAACTTCAATGGCGTTTAGGGGTAGCGGTGTTGGGGCTTTTTAAAACTCATCCATCACACCTTTACCATATAAATCACATTCAGTCACTCGAACATTTGCATTAACCCCGCGCGCACGCGCATGCACTCCTGCCCAGAGTTTCTTTCTATCTATGATCCCGAAAAATAAAATAACAATAAAACGTCTCTAGCAATGCGCAGGTTTCATGGCTTTCTACTCAAACACAAGTGTTTTGGTTCCGTATCATGCGCTTTCTAACAAACCACACCACAGTACTCTATCGCAATCTGCTGAAAAAAACCACTTCACAATCTCCCTCAAGTGTGAATCTGGGCCCTCTCGGACAACCCGGGAGCTGATCTTGTGAACCAACTTCCATCATGATTATTATCATCATCATCTCTCATTTCCATGCACTGCAACGGAAGGTTCCGTTACATATCTCAAAAGGGCTATGCGTGCGCATCAGCCCCAATCAAAATCACAACTTTCTTGCAAAAGTAACCTTATCCCAGGAACGCGCCCGCAGTGGTCTGTGGTTCTCTTCATCGGCAAACCGTAATATTTCGCTTGTTCGGCCAATTACATCTATCTCCCCCGCCCCGCCTCCCTGAACCGTATGTTCAATTTCAACAACACAAATGAAATCGAAAAGGAAAAGAAAAGAAAAAAAGTAAAAGCGGGTTATATTTTATCGCCCCTCTGGCTCTAGAATTCCGCTTCCAATGGCGGACATGATTCAGAGTGATCTCTCTAGATCTCTACTTCTGGCGGTGATGGCGGCGGCGAAGTGCAACCCCACAAAAAAATAATAAATTATAGATGGGTTTTTGTTGAGCAGGCCGATGTAGAAATGGGGCAGGTACATATGTACACTGATGGATCCCATGATATGGTACTTCCCTCTAGAGTATCCTCTACATCATTCTGCAAACGCCACTAGAAAAAAGAAAAAAGCGCGCTGCTGCATTCTGCATACCTCGGGTGGTCGGGTGGCGAACGAATCGACTGATGTGATGTGATGCACAAGAAACATTCCCGTACCACGTGGTTGTTAGTCTGCCATTCGTCAAGTCCTGTCTCAGGTCCAGCGATCCAGCAAAACCTAAGTAAGCGAGACGTTGAATTATTTTAGTATAGTACTATATATTGAAAAACGCCAGAAACGCCCCTGGCTTTCTCCCTTCCCCGGAATCCCGTTGTCGTTTCGCATTGCAAAGGCTCGCCGCTAGAAGCACAGTATTAAGATCTTCTCAAAACTTATTAGGCGGAAATCAGACGGCTGGTGCCTTGTCGCACACAATTCCGTGTGTGTGAAGCGGTGCGTGTGTGATTTGCTGCCACCCGAACCGACTTCTTTTTACTCCCGCGGACCGGAGGAGTTCACATATCCCCTTGCTCCTTGCGCGGGTCAGGGCGGTCCAACATTATTAGCATTGGCCTACGCGTACGGCAAGTACCGTTGCCAGTCCAATTGAGATTGTTGATTGCAATGCCATTGCCCAATTAATACCGCCTGCTCTTCTCGTCTTCTACCTAAGTAAAAGGGTATCTTCTAGGCATCAGTTCTGCGGCTCTGGAACGTGCATGACGCAGGTCAGACATTTTGAAGCGTATAATTCGCCCCATGAAGGTGTGCGACTAAGGCCGTCGGCGGCTTGAGAAGGCGCCGCCGCCAGGCCTATCTTTTCAGTATCTCAATCAGGACAGGCCGGTTCCATATGAGGGTTTGTTATTGCGGGGAAAAAATGCATACACTCCCCAAGTGGTAATCGCAAAAAGAACGTTCGCGCCCAAATTTGTGGTCACCCCATGATGATGTACATACTACTTATGCATTGTCCCACACTTACCGATGTTCCAGACATCAACGAAACGCACCAGCTCCGGATCAAGTGTGCTGTTACGACAGGTAAAGGAGCGAAGTAGGCAATCAATACCACATGGTTGGTGGATGAGGGAATGCACTAATAGTTTACAAGCTATTAGAAAGCTAAAATTCCCATAATATCGACTACCCCACCGTGCATAGCATACGCGAAACACCCAAACGATCTCGATCATTTACCGCATCATGCTGTGCAGCTCAACTGTTGAAGGTGACAGGAGGGCGGGCAGCACAAGCCATATGAAGTTCTCCCTCCTCCTTTCCCCTTAGCGGCTACTCTGAGAAGGCCGTGATCACTGTTGGATAATCTACCTCAAACTCATGATGTTTGAGGAGGGCAGCAAAGTTCTGCAATACCACAAGGCTGAGACGATTTCTCTCACAAGGAGATCTTTTCCAAATGTGTTCTGATTGGCTGTCAAGGTTTTCGGGATAACCCCTGGGACCCGATGAACCATTCCAGAAGATGTTCCGCATCGCCGGGAACAATGCCCGTTCTGCCCTATGAGATTAAAGTTGATTTACCCGTGCTTATCTTCCCCTTTCCTCAACCCCCCTGTTATTTGAATGCACCCGTTTGTTTGTCGGCAGATTGTTTCGGTTACAACTCCCGATGTCCACACTCTTCAGAAAACTAATGCGGACTTCGTGGATACTCTCTTGTCCAAAAAATGACCTGGTTTTTTTGAATCTTCAAGATTAAACGCTAGCGTTCATCTCCTTCCACTTTCGCATAGAACCCCACGCTCGATTACCAACCATGGTAAAGATTACGATATTAGTGCATGTCAGAAGAAAAGAACAAAATTTAAGGTGTTTCCCTATGGAAAAGCATGGATACACCTCCGATCATTTGGGGCAGTGCGTTGCGTTGAGGGCTTACTCCACTACCATCAGCATGTAATGTGTGTGTATGCCGGGTATGTATCTCACAATCCACATCTGTGCTTAGGATAGCTCCTGTACACTTGACTGGCGCTCAGTCAGGACAAAAACGCCAATCCAGTATCTCTGCTTTGTTGATATCGCATAAGACCCATGTGGTGGATTCGACAGAATGTCGGTTGTTGCTGCACGGTCATTCATTTGTCACTGCTTTCGTAACACAAGATGGTAAGCATAGATGCGCCTAGTCTATCACCACCGGATAACGGAGTGGGATAGCGATGCCGAGGAATAACCGTGATTGGGTTCATATGGAAGCGAAGACTGCATCTTGAGGCGAGCTTTGTTTTGTGACCTAGCAAATCCCAAGAAACATGTTGATGGGGTCTATTTGTTTGTAATTGAAGCAGGCGGGGTGCTGAGGATTATAGGAATGTCGGGATGAGGTTTGGGTCGCTTTGGAGTAAGGCTGTCTCGTCTATGGCGTCTACACCGACATCATTTGTTGTAACCTCTAGAATCGATCGGGTAACGCGCCTCCCGTCCTTCCTCAAGATCGGATGCCCGATACTCGTATACAAATGTGAAGGTGACTCTTCTTCTGGCTGAGGGGCTAGGGTTGAGGTTCGTGAAGAGCACCATATATTCTCAAATGGGACAAAACTGCCCAAGCTTGTACACAACCTTTAGTCGTAATATCTTATCTACTGCTCCCAGTCTAGATGATGTTATGAAATTTGATCAAGAAAATCGCGTCGAACTTCCCTGAAAAGGTGGAGGAGGGTCGACTGGTACAATTATGGATTCTCACGATGTACGGAAACTGGCTCCACTTTGTCAACTAGATCGTCAAGAGACAAAGTTGGAAGCTTGAATCGACTGGGTCTGGGTGTCGTACGGCCAGGGAGCAGATTCCTGTTCGCAGACAAGTAGTATGCATGCAAAAGAGCCGACACTCTCAATATAGCCAATAATGGCTTTATTCCCGCGTTCAAGTTCTCGTGTGAATGCTGCACAATGCTCTGTAATTCTGCCGAAGAAACGTCAGACACTATCAAGACCCTACTTGTCGTTGGTAATGAAGGAATAGCATTCATTGCGTGACTGGGCTATGGTACGCATGTGATGGTATAGTACTAAGCCAGTCAGACTTAAACTCACCGACCTGCCTAAGGGAATCCAATCTTAGTCCCAATCCCGATAAACTCCCGAATCAAACGGTTCCGCGATATTACCTCCGTTTGTCCTCGTATTACCTTGTTGTGCCGACAAACTGATTGGCGAAGGCCCCCAAGAATGTGTGTACAAGTGCGGCTTGATCTATCGTGTGTAACTTGCATGTACAACCAATGCTGTTACACCTAGTGTGACCCTCTGTCGTTCCACAGAAATGGCTAGGAAACAATTTGTGCGCCACAACCTTTCCCCTCACCGCCATCTTACTACCCACGATACAAAAGACCTCTAAACATCAGACGTGCATATGTATGGCGTTGCATCTGTCGATACCCACATTAGGGGATCTCATAGGGCTGACCATGTTGTGCGGAGAAGGATGCAATCCTTGAGTCAGAACTAAACATTCCATCGATTCTATCCGTTGGGTGACCCATCGACCCAGCAGTAGGAAATGGTCTGGAATATGCAAGAGCGGAGGTGCCAATTCTTCGGTGTCAGCATCGTCGGTGAGCATCATGTGGTTGAAAGGAGGGGTACCCAGGGATCTCCGATCATTAGACTTGTCATTTTTCATCGGTATGATGCTGTGATGCCCGAAGGCCTCCGACGGAAAAGACTAGACCAGTGACCAAAGAAGGCTCACCGAACCATCTTTAGGTTGATGGTTGTGGACAAGTATTCTGAGCGGAGATTCTCTGGGTAAGGCTTACCTTCAACGGTAGATGGAGTCCTTCCCACCCCACTTCAGCGGTTGCTATCCAATCAAACGTTACAACTTCGCAAAGGAAGTCACTCAACGAGGCCCCTATCTATCCCCACAAAACTTGGCCCTCAGAGCATGAACCAAATTCCTGGTGGAAGGCTCTGCGCAACTTCCTCAGAGATAGGAGTGCATGCGCCATTCACAGTTTGCGAACGCCTATGAAACGTCTCTGATCGATCCTCATACAGTATATGCGCCTTTCATCCTGCCTCCCTAATAAAGAGCACCAACGAAGGCCCAAATACAGCGCTTTCATACTGTCATTATACAAGTAGATATCCTAACTTCTTCCCTATAACCTAAAACTAAGTTTGCATAATCCCCAAGCGCATCAAAAGGTCTAATATAGGTATTTCACTTTTTCCCACGCTGGTTCACATAGTGGCTTCCATGGATGAGAGAGCAAGCAATGCCAGCGGATGATACGTGGATACCTCCGATACCCACAATCCTGATGTATCCAACTGTAAGACACTATTGCTGGTCTGACGAGGCGTCCAAGTGCGGGTAAAGTATTGGATAGAAGATGTTATATGAAAAACCACCCTACGTCTCAAAGAGTTGAACAACAGTAGCCTTTATCTTTACCGAAAATAGGACACTCTCAAAATTTAGGGTCGAGCGACTGTGCCTTATTATCGAGTATGTACGGCACTAGCGACGTCTCGTGCTTCATGATACTATCTCTATCATGGCTATGCCATCCAAAAGCTAAGCATGTTACACACACAACGGCGGCATATTCCGTCTTGAGTAGTTTGTCTCGTATGTTTCCTACGTGGGCAGAGCTTCTGAATATTGAAAATAGATAGCAAGCACTGCCATCGATATCCTTTATTTATCAATAGAGGCTCTGGGACCTCTGCGGTAGTTTAGAGGAAGAGCAAGTATGCACCATAATGATATTTTGGTCGTGCTCGTATTAATTCAGTCTCTGGTGGTGCCATAGATATATCACTGTTAGGCCTTGTTAATAGCATAGAGAGTAGGTACTATTAAATATGCGGGGTGCTTACTTAGACTGTGTTGTGGGGGCACTCTAAGTGCATCTGTACCTGTGCGTCGTCTGTTCTGTTCAACTCAACAAATTAGAGTATCCCTGTGATGGTTTTGCCACCAAAGCCATATTGCTCCAGATGGAATTAATGTAAAGGGGATCATACATCATACAATAATACAACGTGGCGACAAAGTAGAGTCTGCGCGTGTTCGCATGTCCGCGGATCAACTTCGGTATTGGCCTCCAGCCGAGTTTTGAAACAGGGCCTCGTTAGAATAGCCAATAGGCAGCCTAGTAAACGGCAAGGCAAGTGTTTAGCTTGAGAAGATAGATATGTAAATGGCCGGACATCATCTTCAAAACCCGGGTATCTAGGTAGATTATCTCAAGGATAAGGGGATAAGGTTGTTGCCACGGTCTTGGTTTAAGCAAAGGATCCACGGCGTTTATCCCGGCGGTACGGTTGTTATACATAGATCTAGATTTTATCCAACGCTGTGGGATCTGTCCTACGCAGGCGCCTGAGACGTTACATTGTCTCTTACATTAGGGACCTTCTCCTCGGGTTTGCGGAGAGACAATACCTACGTCTCGGGTGCTCGTGGGCAGGGGCTACGCGATATGGCGGTGGCGGGTTGGTAAAGCCTCTAGAAACGTAGGGTACGATACCTGTCTCAGACAAAAGCCTTTTTCATCAGTTCTCATTAGGTATTGCTTAATTCAAGCCACTTGGTATGCCTACTTCTCTCCCCACTGACTTGTCGGCAAGTTCCTCGTTTTCTCGCTTGTTTGCAAATTTGATATGTTGAAGGTGTGATATGTTGAAGGTCGAGTTATGACAGCATCCGCCAGTTAAACCGCCCATCCGGAAAAACCCCTTTGGTTCCGCGTGTTGCACCTCTCGCATTCCCTGCGCATGATCTGTGGAACCACCCACTTTTGAGACGATTGTACAACGGTTACACAGCCATCCGGCATTATGGTTGGTCAAAGCAATGATCCTTAGTGCAAAAATAGGGCCCCTTATTCCGTAAACGGAGCAGCACAACCCGATCTAGTAGCTGCAAGCCAGGTCGGCGAATCACTCCCCGCGGTTTGGCGATGCAGATAAATGCAAGACGCGGGGTTGCCTTCGACACGTCGGAACGGTGGCAGAAGAAGCGAGCAACAGCATTAGCATGAAGGAGAAGGTGAGAAACGGAAGGGCCAGAACGTTGGTCTGTTGTGAGAAGCGAGAAGAGTCAAGCCATTTAGATGGTACACTACGACCGGCAACGATCCTTGGCAGATCCAAATCCACTGAAACCGACATGTACTCGAACATTGTAGTAGGCTCCAGGAAGATACCTGCCAGCGATGGTGGCAACCTTTGTACTGGGTCTTTGGATCTCGACAAACAAACAAACAAACAATAATTGCTTGCCTTGTCCGAGTGAGATAGTGGAATTTGAAGTTAGATATCGTCTGTACCCTACCGTGCCGCCTTCTCATCTGATGTAACTCCAGTTGGCCGGTGGCCACTATTCGATTATTATTCCCAAAAGAAAGAGTAGCATTGAAATGGAACCAGGAACATCCATCTGGATCTTAGAGTACGCAAAGGAAAGCCCGATGCTTCTACCCGACGCTATTATCCGTCCTGGACTATACTCTAATTTACACAGATGACATGACGATAGTGATGGCGGGGTTCTCCTGGGTTGATGATGTCGTCAGAAAGAGCAAATTGATTTACCCACCAATGTAGAGTATATGCGGGTGCTGGATGTATGGGATCAAGAGATCTTTTGGGTTCCTTTCTATTTTCGTTGCACTATCTGCAATGCGGGTCGTGTGTGGCTCAGTCACTTCATTGAGGCTTTGCTGGCAGTGCAAATGGTGTGGTGCTAGTAGATCGCACAATGCGATGAGACGACAATCTCGTTCAACCAAGCGAACCGAGGTATCGGGGGAGCTCGCGAGGAAGCGCGAACTGTTGAAATCTGGTATTGCATGTCGTCACATCACAGAGTTCGGGCCTATCGGTGTCGCGATGTTCTTTCAATCGTCTTTCTTTCTCTCTTCTCTGGAGGAGTTGTGTCGCCGTTGTGGTGCCTTGTCAGCCCTGCCACGCAACTACTTTAGGTAGTGTATTAAGTGCGCTCCCAATAATGGACTTGACTTCGCTTGGCAATAGTGGGAAAAAGCAATTCGCCATTCACAGTTCACACACCCAGAAACTCTCACTAACTCCTCTATGTCATGCATCTAGCCAATCGCTCCCAGAGAAAGCAGACACTCTTTTTTGCACGGCTTTCCCGCTGGTTGCTGCGGGTTGTAAGTCTCGACCGCTTTTGGGATGCAGGGAATCGTTCTTTTTATTTTTCGCTGTGCTACCAGAATCCGTGGGACTATGCTTTCTTGAGTGTTGTCTGTTGTTCCACCATTAAAATATCTCGTAGCTGCTCGCTCGACATCCTCTGCTTCGAGTACATCTCATAACCTCTACACTCTGCCCATCTCTGCTTCTCTCTGTACTCTACATACTTAGGAAGCACCACTATCCCCGCGCATCCCCTTCCCCTTTTGCTGAGGCTTTCCAGGGGCCACACGGACCTCTGCAGATATAATAGCTACCGCTTCCCCCCCACCAGTCACCTTCCAGCCCTACAGACTGACCTAAACCTGGTACCTCACCGTCGGGTTTTCTTACTTGCGTCCCACCCTACCTACCACATTACTACCACCAGGCAGACACAAAGGCTATCTTTCGCGCAACTGTCCCCAACCGACTACCATCCCCTCTATTTTTTCTATTTCTATTAATTGTTCGGAGCACAACTCTCGATATTTCTCGCCACTGTTTTCATCACCGCTTTAGAGAGATAGCAAAGTGTGGTGGTACCCGGTAGAAGGTTAGTGACATTTTATGCCCGAGTATAGCATTCATTGGCTGGGGGATATCACACCGCTCGCCTCATGAGATCCGCGTTACCCCAATTGAAGAATACAATCCGGGGAATGCACAATGCCTTTGGAGAAATCGACGCTAATGGTGTGACAGCCTTCAAGCGAAATACAAGCAACTTACTTTCAGCTGAACTTTCGACCACTGGAATTCATTATTGACAGAGCCTGTCTTTCGTGGATAGGGGAGATATAGCCACAGCACCACCCGCTGTGTATTCTCACCAGTCGATCGCAAAATAAGCATAATGCCGCAATTTCACCTTTCGACTTCTAAGTCAGAACAGCCACATGATTTCGTTCTCTTTGAAAACGATCCTATATATGCCAGCTATCAGGTCCCATCTTTCTCCCACCAATTTCAACCTGTCCTTTCTGCAATGGCCTATCCTTCAAACTTGGGTGAATCGGACGAACTGCATCAGCAGCACCATCAACACCAGGACAGCATGAACTACCCACTCACCTCGAGCATCGGAGTATCGCTCCCCATGGCCTCCTCAACACCGGGCTACGAATCTCATTCAACATACAGCTTCAACCACTCCGATGCCCCTCGCACCTATAGAGACCAGCCATTAACCTCGGCGCCGGACGTGCTTATCCATCCTCCAACGCTCTCCTACAACCACTCGAGCCAGCTTTCACATAATAGTGAGTACAGAGCAACATCTTCTGCTTCTCCCGCAACCTCCGTCGGCGGTAGTGGTATCTCGGGTTCCGAAGCCGGCAGTGCCCGAAACTCGCCGTACAGCCGTTCCATTGGAACCGAAGAACACCATTTTGCAACGATTGATCCGACCTTTTCGGGTGCGAAGGTTCCTTTTTCACATGCGCAATTGGGGCTGACCCTCCCTCCAGGAATCGATCCTTCCCTTGTTTCGAATTCTCCTACCGAGCAACCGCTGTCAGCCGTTTCGCCCTATGGTTCTCCAAATTGGACAGCGATACAATCACCATCTCACGTCACATCAAATCCGTCTTCACCCGATCTTGGAAGACACCCCAGTCAGAATGGCAGAAGACTCTCGCCATCCGGCCCCCACCATACGTACAACAGACACACTCCATACCCACCGCGCAGGCCCTCGACAGGCTCTGAACACTCCGGGCGATCCATCGGTTCCCCAACCATGCATAACTTGGATCACGAAGACATATATGTCACTCCTACCGAGGCCATGGGGTATACTCTTACACGATCACCTCAGAGGTCTCCTGGTTCAGCCAGGCTCGCAAGGGCTGGAAGCAGTTCCGACAGTATCCACAGTGTTGGTGGACACTGTACCGGTAAAGACGGAAAGGAAACGCTCTGTACAGAGTGCAACAAGTGCTTCCGCGATCTGAGAGCACACCAGCTCACACATCAGCTGGAGAGACCGGAAAAATGTCCTATTGCGACCTGCGAATATTCGAAGAAGGGATTTGCCCGGAAATACGATTGCCAGCGACACACCCTTACACACTATAAGGGTACAATGGTCTGCGGCTTCTGTCCTGGGTCCGGCTCGGCAATGGAAAAGTCCTTCAACCGCGCCGATGTCTTCAAGCGACATCTCATGGCCGTACACAATGTGGAGCAGACACCGCCAAACGGCCGGCAAAAAAAGATCTCCAAGGGCAAGGGAGTACACACGGGCGACTTCACCAATGACTACTTAAGCGGGAAGTGCAGTACCTGTGACATTACCTTCGCCACCGCGCAACAGTTTTACGAGCATCTAGACGATTGTGTTCTCTCTAAAGTTGTGGAGAAGGAGCCAGCCGCAGCTGCTAATGAACGCAATCTCGCCCAGATCAAGCTTGAGGATATCGACGATGACTACTCTTGCTCTCGTATGGAGGACGATGAGGACGATGAGGATGAAGAGCTCGGAGACGTCGATGAGATGGAAGACGACGAAGAGAAAGATGAGACATACACTGGTACACCGTCCCGGAAAGCAAAGACCGGCAGTCGGGCCCCGAGCACCCGCTCCAAGTCCAAGACTCTCAAGAGATCGGGGTCGGGTAACAGTAGGTGACAACGAGCAGATTCTCGAGGCGGCAACCGCCTCGGGGATCGCAACGCAATCACCAAGCCAGTTAAGCGGAGACGGAAGAAGAAGAACTTTCCCATATCATGGGGAGCACAGCCGGAGCAGATGGTAACCAAGAGACGGTGTCTGATGGTATATGATGGTCCTAATCTGCTGTGTAAGGATGAAATGATGATGAGTACGGAATGGGAAGTCAGGGCTCAGATGGGGGATGCGATGTTGTCCGATCTGGACTTTTGGGCGGTGCGACGGGCGGATGCATTCTTGGATTCCGCACCGAGCCGAGGAGGGGATGCAATTCCGTTGATGGGAGAGGCTCGGTAGTACGGCCTTGTTCCTTCTGTTTGATCCGAAGGGATCTTTGTATTACTTCTGGGGCGTTTCTTTCCTCTGTACTTTTACGACTCTACGAACTAATGCCCGTCTTTTTTTGTTGGATGAAATAACAAAAGCGGAGGATGGGTGGGTGGTTCTTTATTTATTTTGGACTTTTCTATCTGGTAATATTGTATTAGCTTAGTTTATTGGGGCTTCTTTGACAGCGGCATTGGACCGGGCGCTATGGGTATTTGGATTTGGGATTTTTCTTTTGGGAGGTTTTATTGATGTACTCGAAATGGATCCGGAAATGGAAACGAAATAGGATCAATCAAAATAATTTCTGAACAATGAATCCGGATAATGTTTTGTGCACACCTTCAAGTACCTCTATTACTTCTATACTCCCAAAATTAGAGAACGAGTGAACTACCTCTGGTCATAGTAAATGTAGGCCAAACTTGAAAATTGTCCATAAAATAAGTCTGTATCAATATACCTCATCCCATATGCATCCAACTTCTCGCTTCATAGGAAAGCCACGCCCGCCAAGTCAGGGTCCAGATGGCGGACGTTGAAAATCTTGTCCGGCAAGCGGGCTGAAGTGAGGGGGGCAGGAATGTCGTGCGTGGGCTGGAGAGCAAGGATAGAAAAAGGCGGAAGTACCTAGAGAATTATCGATTTTGACAGGTCTAGACCTCTATGCGATGGACGGAGTAGTAGATAGACGGACTAGGGCTTGCTTGAAGGTGGGGGGGACTCGAGTCAGCTTCTATATCCCTATGGGTTCGCGTTTTTGGTGTGGTGGTGTGGGTTGTTTGAATACCACTGCAACAATTATTGTGGCCATTGCCACTACATTGATGCCAACATGGACTGTAAAATCACACCATTGCAGCTGTCGTTACTAATAAAGTGCATGCTATGGTACCGATGCCACCGGACATTGGATAAGTTATAGATGACAGCTGCGAGTGAGATCATATGGAGCCTGTTATGGTTTACACATCGCGTGACATCTCGTGCAGAACTTTTGAAACCTATCGCGATATCTCGACTTGGTGTTGAAATATTCAAAACGGGATGGGCAAGTCACTAGATATACGGTTACAGGACGTTTAATTTTCTCTGTACCATTTTGGGGGAAATCCTCAGACAACGTTAATTTGCTTAAGAGCTCGTGTATGTACGTACGTAGGTAATATTCGGCGAAGGTAATAGACACCCAAAACTACCTTCCCACGGAATCGGGGCTACGTCTCCACTCATCCCACTTGCAACCAGTTGTAGTTGTGGTAAGGTTTGAACCATATATCGTGCGAATTGGATGATGATGTTCGTCGCTTGGAATTCAGTGACTGATAGAGTAAAGCACTTTCGTGATATAGCATAGTGCAATTGCCACAAATATATTGCACGATAAGTCGCACCACAGATTCATCACGGCATTTAAATTACGCCTTTGTATCTCTAGCAGACGACTTATCTTCGCTGGTGCTAGTCTTGATGATATTATCTCAGGGTATCATGTGGACTGGTGATAATGAAAAGTACAAAAGTGGTAAATGCAAAAGTTCGGCCTGTATACAGCTTAGAGTATAGGACTTAAGTCGCAATAGGTATGCTATCTTCCTAACTTTAAATGAAAACTAAAGACGAGAAATAAAACGCAACGTCGCAAGGCAGATATGGATAAGGAATTTGTCAAGTAACAGCAAAGAAAGATGATAAAGGTAGATAGATATGTGGAACAAACCGTGCCACAACCGCGTTTCACACCCCCGGTACCAGTACTGAATGGACCTGGCACATAGAAATTCCGCAGTTGAATCGGACAGTGGTAAAGAGGTGTTCTTTCGTGTTCTAGCGCCGGTCTTCCCAAACGTGGTCTTGAGTAGTCAGCTCAGATACGGAACCGCGCCGAAAGCCGATGCGTGGTCTTCCCCCAAAACCGTCTCTTTCCGCCGGTACCGTTTGTTGAATTCCCGGTGCCATCTTTCTCTCTAGAGACGTTGGTCGTTTCACCGATCGTGCTCATATTTTCCTTAACCCGTGATATGCGGCGGATGGCGTGGAGTGTGTACTTGTAGTTCTTTCCGAATGCCTTTTGATATCTATTGAAAGCCCTATCTTACGCTTCCAGGGCCTTGTCATACTCTTTTAGATCCTCGAACACGAGACCCATTTTACAAATTTAATTCAGCATTAGCTTAGATGAGTCTTTGTCTTTAGATCGGTCTGCTACTTCATAGTTTCCAAGCGCCCTTTGATACCAATCGACTGCCATTTGTGCTTGCCTTGCTGACGAAATACATCAGCAATGGTCGAAACGGAATTCAAGGACCGGGATGTGTAACTATCTCTACTAAGTTTTTGCTACTTATCGAGAGCTCGTTGATAAAACTCTAGAGCTTTGCCCCAGTCCTTATTTTCCACGAGGACGTATGCCATCTAGAATACCACATCAATCGTCTTAATGTAGTCACACCCGAATATTTTCTGGTAGCCATCGAGAGCTCTATGGAAATAGTCCAACGATTTCTCGTATTCCTCTTGCATCTGATATAAAAAGGCGATGTTGTATATTGTGTCAAGAGTCATGCGGTGCTCACCCAAGTCTCCAAAATTTTCTGATAACCGTGAAGGGCCCTTTGATAATATTCCAAAGCCTTGCCATGCTCTCCCTTTCTCAGAAATACACCGGCCATGTCATGCATTGTGTTGACTGTTGAGATCTGGTCGCTTCCGAAAGTCTTCTCACGTCCGTCAAGAGCTCTTTGATACAACATAAGGGCCATGTCAAACTGTCCGTTTCGATCGAACACTAAGGCAATGTTTCAACTGGTCTGAGTGTTGAGATATGGTCACTTCCGAGTGTTTTCTCATAATAGTCAAGGGCCTTTTGGCACCATTCTAGTGCTTTGTCATACTCTCCTTTGCGCTTAACGCAGTGCTGATGTTGTTGTTTGTTGTTTATTCATACTGTATTCACTCTTACAGAGTATGACAGGAACGCAGTGCTGATGCTGTCAGTGGTGGTAAATGTTGGAAGATGATACTGCGCTTTTTCAAAGCCTTCAAGAGCCCTTTGGGACCATTCCGATGCCTTGTCATACTCCCTTTTGTGCCTGTACAGACCGGCTAGACTGAGAACTACCCCGAGCGTTGAAAGCCTATCGGCTCCGGCGGTTTTTTCGAGACCAGCCAGAGCCGTTTCATACGGATCCTGAGATGATCCATAGCTACTCTAGAGACATGGGCTTTCCCTAACTTACGAATTGCGTTGTAAATATCTTTTCTTCGAAGGCTTTTCTCAACATCAACGAAGCAATACGATATATGTTTCGAGCACATATTTAGTGGCCCTGTATTCGTCGCTCAAAAGTCCAATGCGTATCGCTTCTTTGCTCTGAATCCAATTGAAGGGTGGAAGCCAGCAGCTGAATTGCCTGGTCAGCTTTCTTACGCTGCTCGTTGTAGTCAAACTGTTTGCGGGTCCATCGATAAATGATAGAATGCACCGAAATACTTTTTTCCGCAAAAACTTGCGTTTGATGAACGAGGAAGTTAAAAAGTCCTCAATCGCAAAGGTCTAGCTCGCCTTGAAGTACGAATGTTAGCTACCTCCAAGCGAGAGGGAGCGCGGGCGGGCATATGGGGAAATACCAGCGTTTAACCAGCCACCAGCACCGCCTCGGGCTCGGAGCAGCTCGTCCAGGATATACTCGTTGCTCAAGAATGCACAGATATATAGAAGGTGGATCGAAGAGGGCTGTAACTCCTGATATAAGAGCTCCCAGGTGAAAACGCTCTCCTTTCGTACATTCCAACTTTCGGGGTTTTGCTAAATGTTTGCATAAAATTATTCTTGAGCTTTTCAAGTCCATTCTCATAGCGAACATTTAGGATGAACCGTGCACAAGAGCTAGTGGAAATTCCCAGGCTCTTGTACTATAAGCTCTACCAGATTAACGTCTATGTATTATTGTCGGTGTTAATGAAATGTACTGTATTGCTTGTATATTACCAGGACGCACTAAAAGGTTCAACTAAACTTCGCGGGAGGTCAAAGAGTAAATGAATATGACGTGGCCCTACTATGTGTTATTTTGTAGCAGCTAAGCTTTTTCGCCCATTGAATGAGAATGCGATGATGTTCTTCACTAGAACTCGCCTTCCGAGTGCCTCTTTAGCCAATTGGAGTAACTGAAGTCTAGGTATTCGCCTTTATCACGTTGTAATTTAACTCTTAAGTTCGTCCTAATAGGATACGAGAAGATGTGGTAGTGATATTGCGGCATTTACCATCCTGTAACAAATCTTCATGTGTGAGCTTCATTCCCTTGAGAAGCAAACCCAGCCCATCGTCAATCTCTTCGACCGGGATGGAATGTCCATGGAATACAAGGTCCGGACTGCGGGATGTGGCAATGATATGTCCCCATTTACAAGGCGGAAGCAAGTCGAGGAGGTTTACTGAGTCCAGGTTAGTGATGTATCAAATGGTAGTATTATTGTTGCTGGAAGCCCGCTGTAAGGTGTAAACGCGATGTGATTGGGGGTCGGACGGTATCATACGCCAGAGATAGTCAACAGTGCCAAGTACTCCCGACACTCGCCTCAATGCTCTCTCCATACACCCGCACTAATTATGAACTTACCGTCGTTGTTATCAATCAGTAGAAGGCACTTTTCGTTCGCGTCCTCTGCGAGCCATCTTTTGACCGTATTCCACGGTGACTTCAATGCGGCATGGACAATTTCCCCGGATGGGCCAAGGCAGTCGGGTATTCCAAGTTCGCAGGCAATCCTTCCAAAGTCCGAGGAGTATGGCTCAGGGCACCCCCTTGCGTGTTGAAGGACAAGTTGCTCGATGATACGACGCCCAATAGCTTCCATAGCCGTCACTCACTCAGAATACAGATCGATAAATGGATCCATGACGATATGCGTATTCGAGAGCTATTTGTGTCTTACCAATCCCACCTAACCTATGCAGAACCTATTTACTAAGTTAGTGGCTGACGAGCAACTTAGAGGGATACAAACAATGACTTCTCGTTTGGTCTTGCCATTGGTAGTTTGGAAAATTCGACGCATCAGCTCAAGGATGTCTCCTCGGCCACAAAAGTCCGGGTTTGGCGGGAAAGGCAACTCTACCTGAACTCTGAATTTATCAAGCGAACCTCCAAACTCTTGAACAGGTGTTGTGACAATGTGTCGTTCTGTAATCTTGTACAAATCTTCGTTGTAAGCCCCCAGCTTCTCAATCAACGTCTGTAGTTTGCCCTTGTCGGAGAATGCCCATTTGAATTGAGCATAGTTCGAGACGGAGCTTTTTAGCCGCGGAGCCAAAAACTCAACCTGATCGAGTTCGAATTCGAGTTCGAGTTCGATGTCTTCGAAAATATCGGCATGAACCCCCGACGCAGGTGGGGACGACGACGACGACGACGACGACGAGGAGGAGGAGGAGGAGGACGAAGGCGAGCGAAGATACTTCTAACCTCTAGATTTCCTTGGTATGATATTCCCGAAATTATCTACGGCTTTCATCCCATATACGCACTCCATCTGATTGACACTGGTGAAACTTTCGCAATTCTGGCCAGTGTCCGAATGACGAGCTGATACCTTGGCTTATCAGCTTTCTGAAATTCCAAAAACCTGTCATATTATCCAGTACCAGGCTTCATTCTCATCGCCCAATCTTTCAGCTGTTGATTGTGGATGTTAATTTGGTTCTGATATTCGCTGAAGTCATCATCAAGAGCTCGTGCTGTCGAAAACACTCGAATCCTTCAAAGCTGGTTTTAAGAAGTAAGCCAACAATACCGGGCATGCCTAACGCAATTCCTGCGGCCTCTATGGTTGTGGTCGATGGGTACCAGTATCTCGAATCAAACTAATTACTGGGCTATTGGAGGCGGAATTCTTGGTTGCGTGAAGTCCGATGATGTGTAAGGTCTTCGGTATCAAGAAGCGTATATTATAGTTGATGCTCAAGCGTGAGAATGGTGGCCCGCTATAAACCAAGTAACGTTTCAAATGTGTTGTCGTAGAGGTAGAAGTTTAGAGTAGTAGCGATGACGAGGAACTAATAACCTTGCTATTCACTCCACCCAGTATATCATGTGACCATCATGTAATATTATTGGCGCCGCGAAGCCAGTACCACCACTTCGAAACTCGCTGTATGCTCTTCGCTGGGGCAAGCCCGCCCTTCACCAGCGTTATGGCGACTAATGTCACTCATATCAGCGTACTTTTAGGACATTCGGATGTGCTCCACTCCGTCGGTGTTCTGGTAGCGAAGCTGTAACTAGTTAACTGATATCAATCGCAGATTCAGGATGCCTCTCACATCACACCCGACAGTTTAGCGCGTTTATCAAACGTCTAGGAAGCCGAAACTTAACCTGCTTCTCTGCACACAGCTAAAGTAGCGCACCGTTCGCACTCGGAACGGCGGTTGTGATTCAAAACCCCTGGATATCCTCGTCACCGGAACCCTCGATGCGCATATACTCATAACTGCGCTTCAGCGGCCGAAGGCTTAATGCTGAACTATCATTAATACCCATTCCATTACATCACAATCTTCACGGCTTACCACCGATGTACTCGGCGCTCTTCGACATGGTGCTAGGAGTTTCCCCGTTTCGTACGATGCCACCTATGGCGTCTGGGCTGATATAACCTTCGCATCGTTGTCAAAGCATCCAAGACGCTGATTTCGACACCTACGCCTCTCTGAGCTTTGGCGCCACCCTCAGATCCGATGCTGCTAGCGGGATAATGGTGCCACGAGGGTGGGCTATCCCCACCTATTCCTGGAAGCCCTCTTACATACCCTGTCTTGCCTAGCTGGGACAGCTTTTACACAGAGATGAACATAAGAAGGCTTGCCGCTCTGGAGTGTCGGCTTGAGGAACGGCACATATGGGGGGATCAAGCAGAGATTAAGAGTATCAAGACGGAAACCGACTCGGCACGTGCCCTTGGAGCGTAGCGTCAAAGGTGGAGGGAGCCAGAGTGAGGGTGGGTGGGGTTTTTGGTTGCTAGTGGGGGTTTTGTTGCATATGATATTCTGTGAGCGCCTTGTTATTGGTTTGTTTTACTTCTGGTATCATGGGATTTGTTTGTGCTTATAAACCATCTGTCCGCCGCAGGCAGAACGGTCATACAAAAACCTCAAGGGATACTTTCCCCAACGGAAGGTTCTGGCTGTCGGAGACTGTTCGCTGGATTGTTGTAGTCATGCCATCTACCACTTCTGTTCACTGTTGGCCGTTCTGCAGTATCTCGCCGTCAACAACAACAGACCGTGTGCCATTTTGCTAAAAGTGCGGTCTAAGTAGCAAACTTGGAACTATTTGGTTTGCAAACGCGCTATGCTAGGCTAATGGGGGGGTGCTAGCACCAATGTTCGAATTTAATATTGTATGTTTGCTGACAGGATGTATTCCTATGAGTTTGATGATACCGTGGGTTGGGTATGATGAAAGAGAGAGTCCGGTCCAAGGGCATATTGATATATTGATTAAGGGAGATGAGGGGATGAGGCATGGAATCCCTGAAGAGGCAGGCGGAGAATAATACGGTACACAGCCCTGATCTCTTTAAAGTACTTATGTTCCGACCGATACACGAACGGGGGAGAAAACATGCAAACCCGCCTCATGTATTGAATTTCAAGCTCTAGTTGCAAAGTATGTGAGGGAGAGATGACCCCTCCATTTAAGATCCAGGATACTGCAGACATCGCTATGAAGATAAACTAGTAAAATGCCGGAGTGTCTGGTTAAAATTGTAGGAGTCACCGAAAGTAACTCTCGTTGGGAATTGTTAGATTCATTCGTCCTCCATAATTTTTGGCGCTTATTGAATGTAACAAGTGTCGCCCGCTTCTGACGCCGCCATTAGCGGCAGACGTCCGCAATCACTCGGTGCTTATTGGATCACAACCTTTGGTGTACGCTCGCTGACCGATTTAGATGTTGATATTAGTAGTGCTAGAATTGAATTAGAAGTTATAGCGTGCCGTTGTCGTGGGACTCACTTCATAGCTCATCACTTGATAAGTCGACCGTAGTAAAAACGTCATAACACTATTGCTTACGGAATGGGAGAGTGGGCAACAGCGGGATTTCATTGCAATTTTCCCCTCTTATGCTGAAATAATAGATCGAGAATGTCTAGTACAATGTGATGTAGGTTCATGCTTTTGTTATCACCCATTATCACCCGCTAGACGAATCTCATTACCATCCGTCTCTTGTTCATTAATTCCCACAAAAATTCTTGCCGAGTTCCCAAAAGCAATATCTGGCGGGAAGGAACCAATAGAAGGCTCGGAATCCTCTTCAAGAGCATTCCTACCACCCGTTGAAGAGCGTCACGCACTTGAATGTGAGCTCGGCGACCCACAAACATCTTTATAAACCCCTCCCCCCCCCTCCTCTTCCTTCACTTCATCCCACACCTTCAAGCAACTCGATCACAACTGCTTCTTCTACTCAATTATCAAGAGCACCAGCGGTTGGCATTCTCCCGCGGATCGTCTTCCCCTAGAGTATCCATCAAGCCTCGAACGCTTATAAGAGCTTTGAACCACTCTTTCCTTCTCTTCCTCTGCCTCCATTCAATACCTTCAAGCAATTCAATCACAACTTTATGGCCTGCAAATTGGCCTCGGCATCAGTGTAACATTCACCTTCGTTTTCCTTGCCGGGGTTGGAACCCTTACTTGGTCTATCCCAACTGCTTCTTCAGCCCGAACAGTGTCAGAAAAATCACGTCCGATTATCCCACGTGTGGGCAACATCGTCGTCCTCGAATACCAGCACCACCGGCCGAAGAGTTACAAAAATCACTCCATCGGCTCGATCACAACGCTCAAATCGGCCTCAAAATCGCCGAAACCGTTACTTTCGTCCTTGCTGCGATTGGAATCCTCTTGCTCCATTCAATTCAACCGAAAACCCCATATCCTCCTCGAGCTCCACGACAAATCAAAAGCTACTGTTCCACCTCCACTCAACCGAAAACCATCTCCTCTATCCCTTTATTCCCAATCTCACATTAACTCCTGCGCAGCACGCAGATGGGTCCGGACGGGAAACTAAATCCCAGGACAATTGTGACGGTCGTGGCCTGGGTTCTCTGCCCGCTCTTGCTCTTGTTGGCATTCTGGTGCTTGAATAGGGGCTTGAGGGGGCTGTATCAGCCGCACCGTGCCCAAGGAGCAACGGATTCACCAAGATGGTGGCGGCGGTGGATGGGGAGAGGAGAGGTGGGTACGGATTTGGAGCAACGCTAGGGGCCTGAGGAATTGACCGTGCCCGCCGCGCCTCCACGATTTGGAGCGCGCGAAGCAACGGGTCTACACAGATGATAGCGGAGGTGGATTTAGAGCAGCACTGGGGACCCGAAGATGGGAGATGGGGGTTAGGTTTCCTGGTGGAGAGATGGGAGTTGCTGCGGCGCCCGTCGGGACTATCCATCTCACTATCCATCCAAGCATTATTGCCTATGTAAAGGGTGCCTGTAGGCAATTTATATTAAGATCAAAGATCACGGGGAAACAATTTATAATTACGGTTTTTATACAAACTACCCCCCCCCCCCCCCGGAGACTGTATTACGCAAATTACCCTCATTTCAAAAACCTTATACAGAATGCGCCTGCCATCTACAAACTGTAGATAAAAAAAAGGCTCCAAAATCACAACCGATAATCTTCTGTTTAGTAAGGTATTTTAGGGTTTATGTACAAATTACTGTGCAAATGCCAGTGATACATAGTAGTAACCTTGGAACGACTCATGTCATTGCAGACACTGTCAGGAGTCATCTAATTTAATGCACTACCCATTTGTTTTATCATTCATAATCAACTTCACAATGCCACAAAAAATAATAGCCTACCGATTCCACCAAACGCACAAGTCATCAGTCGGCATAATATCACTGGTTATGTTTTGCATTTTCTTCGTCACTTTTTGTAGGGAAGCTTCGAAGGGAGGGGTATTCTGTATAATAGTTTGAAATGAGGGTAGTTTGTATAATACAGTCTCTCAGAGGGGTAGTTTGTATAAAAGCCGAAACTTTATAGTACCCTCCCTCCTGACAGCTGACATATTTTCCTCGATGACAGACAGGTACAGTACACTCTACTGTTGACATGCTTCACCATCTACCATCTCCCATCTCAAGGTTTCACCGAAACCAGTTGTGTGATTAAAAGGGACAAACTACGAATGGCGGGGTTAGAGCATACCATTCCACACATGTATTGTGTTTCTTAGTGTTAAAAACTTTATGAAGCATGAAAGTTCATCATTTTGTCAGTTGGTTCCAATTCGCGAATTGGTCAAAATATTGCAAACATTCCTCTCTAGTTCGCAATCTGGAGGATTCGCCCATAGGACGGAACATATATTCCATGGAACGGTATACTCAGTGCCTCACTCCCGGTTCGTATCAACTACGGCTGTTGGAAATGATGAATACATCCGCCCCCCTCCCTCCGGCTTCTGAAGTTAACTAGACCTTCTCCGCTTCGTTGTTCTGTAGTATACTAATGCCAATGCCTCAGCACTAGCCGTATGTTAGGACTACTCTACCCAGGATCTGCCTCTCGGCCGAGAAGAGAAGGTTGCACATGATATATCACTCACGATATACGGTGGCCGGAAATACGTCGTTCTGAAGTTTGGGCACGTCAAATATCACAAAAAATCATACGGTCTAGATTTAATACGTCTCCAATCCACATCGTGAAACCCAAAATGTCTCGCCTCATGACAGTTCGTCCTGCCATCAACGTCGTAGTGACATCTATTTAGCGTATGTACCTAGCAGTTACTTATATCATGGAAGTGAAACATTGCGAGTTAGAAGTAGGTGGGGGTAGGAATGCGGAGGAGTTGCGTTGTTGTGCAGGAATTGTGAGTGGAATATGGAGACAGCAATTTTGGGGCCAGGAGTTGGGTCAAAAAAAGTGACAACTCGTTACACTTATTTTTTGTGACTGGAGATTGGTAAAACAAATCCTATAAACATCACCCGCCTTCAGGAACGTCATCCGAACCCAGTTCCGTTCTCTTTGCTTCTGTGTTGTGCCCAACTCGCTCTCCCCGCTCATGATCCAAGGTTAACGTTAGTAATTATCATCTCTTTCAATCAACCATCATCGGACTGGAACTATCCTGAATCCTCTCCCCTTGCTGCTCCTCCTCTTCCGACCGTTCACTCTCCAGATACCCCAGAGACTGTACAAACGGCGTGCATTCTCGCCGATCTCTCGTATCCGTGTCGTCTCCGACTAACTGGCTTCCGCGGCGTCTATACACTGCGCCCGACGTGTCGACGATCCTCAGCACACTTTCCGACGGTACCACAAACTCCCTGACTTGTTGGCGTATCAGGGGTGTCATCCGTGCTCTTGCGCCTATGGCGCCATTGCCGCAGTGGTGCAGCCCGATTGCCGCGTTGATTTTTACTACTTCAAGATGTGGGAGCGAGCTGATGTCTTGCAGGATTAATGTCTGCGGGATGCGTTAATGAAACGTGAAGAGAGGGAGGAAAAAAGGGGGTGGGGATACCGTTCGTCGATCAGTGGCAGCAATTGTAAGCTCCCTAAGTTGGGTGCATTTCTGGATTGCTGGCGAGAATTTGCAGCCATATGCCCAGAGCAGGTTATAGGTTGCGGTTATGTCTAACGTTTGCAAAGTAGCCCTGTGCGCGATGAGTGCCAGCGGTAAGGAATTTGCAGTTGTCGTGTTCTCGACAGCGGGAGAGAGCTGGAGGTCCCGCACCCCGGAATATGAGCGTAAGTACTTCATGAGTCCTGGGGTTGCGATCTCTTTTGCAGTCAGACTTTGGACACGGATTTTTGCGTATTTGAGTGCTCGCCAGAGCGAGTCGATGTCTCCGCGAATCAGACTGCCAACTGTGAGGACTTTGAGGTTACGGATATGCGGAATCAACAGCTTTACGGATGCGGCGTCAACAGTCCAGCTGTCGATTGAGAGCGTGTGAAGGTTCAGGGTGCTGATATTGGGTTGTTGGAGGAGCTCGGAGAGTTTAGGAATGTCCTCCCAACTATATCCATACATGCTGGTACTGAGCTTTAGCTCCTCAAGGTTGGGTTTGTTTGTGAGGGCGCGAGTGAGGGAATGGAGGAAGGACGGCCAATCACTGTTCTGTAAGTGGGAGTCGACAGCCAGACTTTTCAAATTGTGGAGACCACTGAGGTCCGGTAATTGTGATGCGGGGCAACCCCTAGGAATTATGAAGTGGACGCCTTGCAGATGTGATAGGGATGTCAATGCAGGGGGTATGCTGTCCACGGGAGTGTCAATCCAGTAATCGGTATCGAGGCTGCGACGGTTAGAATGACAATCACTGTACTCGAGTAGCAAGGTAAGTAGAGAGACAAACGAGAGCCGTTCCGTCCGTTCCGCCCAAAACCGTAATTCCACCTGTTCGACTGCTTTCAGCGCCGAAACTGTAGACATCACATCCGAAAGTGCCTTTCCATCCCTTCCTAGAGTCACTCTCAACTCTTTGGTGTGGACCGCACTGGCCAGGTTACTGACCGTCCCGGCGGTGGCAAGGCATTCGAGCTGCAATCTATTCGTCGAGTCGATCTCGAGTCTGCGGAAGACCTTAGGCACCACTGCACATCGAAGAGTCCAGCATGTTTGGCGTAGTAACGAGAGCTCGGGCTTTTCCAGCTGGTTGGAAAGTCAGCACGATCGCCCTCGGGTAGGGTAAGAGCGGTGGCACATACCAACTGTATTATTTGGTCTAACAACTCGACCGGAAGGCTAACGAGCTCGGGCATGGCTTTTGTTCTTTGTTTTTCGGGATTCTGGGGGCTGGCTGGGACTTCGAGTGTCGTCTCTCTTATGGGGGATCGGCCGGACAGATAAGTTGATGTCGGAAGCGACTTGTAGCGAAAGAGGGAGATAAAACAGGGATCATGATGAATTAATTAACTTTATAAATCCTCAGGCTTGACTTGTGCCTTAAGAAAATAGGCGGTGAATTCGGTATGTGGGTATGTGGGGTGTCCAAGGATCCCACGAACAACAACCGGCATTCCCGACACACGAACCCCCAATAGCGCACTGCACCCGAGAACCCGAGCATGAAGTTCTGGAACCGACAATGATGTGAAGAATTTGCGATACCTTGTTCCTTCCAACTGTCTGTCAGCTTCGAGAGGCATGATATGTGTCTAAGTACCCTGACTATTCACCTGGTATCGGTTTGGTTGGGCGATGGTCACGTGGTTGTCGCTGGTGTGGGGGCTTGAGCCTTAGTTATATGTGTTTCTTGACTGGCTACCGTGAGTGATTGCTAATGACTGAAAATAGCCAGATATCCACATTGGGCTGGCATTCTGAGGTGTGCAATAGCAAGGCGAGGACTTTTGACGGTTGAGATGCTCCCTGCAGTGGATCTTTTGTAGAGGTGCATAAGACGTTGAAGTTCGCCAGATCTGGTTACGTAATGCCACGTGAGTTAATGTCGTGGCCGCGAGAGCCGCATTTTATGTTCCGAATCCCTGTCGTTAAGACCACCCGTTCGGATGCAAGACCGACTCCCTCCAACTGCGCACCATCAAGGAGAGGAAAAGGTTAAGAAGAGAAGGAGACGGAAGACAAGAGCGGTAGTGGATAAGGAAGCCCGTCTTTGATTGTTTCTCTAGGACTTGTTTAGTGTTCGGCACAGGACGAGATATCCTGGGATATTACTCGTGAACCAAGAACTAACTGAGGTCATATAGCCATGTTATCTTTGCACCGGGCCCCATTTCTGAGGGTTGTGGCATTGAAGCTGCTGCAGCAGGAAGTTCAGAGACTGCAAGATTAATCTACGGCGGACGAGATGTTCTGGGATCTGCTGAAATCTCGTTTCGTCGCGTCGCGTCCGTAATCTCTGTTTACAAGTGAGACAACTATCAAGCCTTCGAAATTGGCTGATATCACCGCAGGAAGGAAACACGGCGACACATGCCGGAGATTTATTGAAGACGCAAAGCCGCTCTTGGAATAGCTCTACGGAGTAGGAACCGCTAAAGGCCCAAAGTTTGAGTGAACCTGTTTGATCTCATGCAGTTCTGTCGTGAATCTATTACTTACATATTTCAGACGGTACCGATGTATGCTTTGTACGCACCCCTCAAAATTGAACACCCTCAGCGCCGCATGAATTGTTGCAAGCTGCGTTCAATGAGTTTGTTTCTCATCTAGAAGATAATGTTTTCGATTTCTCTCAGCTGTCCGACCACACATCTGCGATGGGCAGATCCTGCTATAGATTTTGGAACGAGCGGGACCAATGCATAGTGTTCCGCTTTATGAATATACATTGCACACCCTTAATACCTCCTATGATGTATATTTGTCTTCAGGTATACTCAATGGCACTGCCAGCGTTCTGACAGTATGTACTCAGCTTAACTTTACCTGTAGCGTTTTAACTGTCCCTTTCCCGTGGATGTCGAAATTGGCCTTCTATGTATCTCCAGCGCCCTTAGAAAGCCACACCTTAACTATAGCTTAGTTTATAACTTTTGCTTTTTTTGACCTTCTCGATGCATGCCATTTTGCGTTCCCAGGTTTTGTCGTTGCTCAAACTGCCGAATATACTTTAGGCTAAAAGCATCTACGAGAGCTAAGGGTTAGCAACGTTTTTCGCTAGGCAGTTGTGATTCCCAGAGGTTTGAGAGTCGTCAGATGATGACTTGCGAATTCACACCCCACGCTAAATAAAACAGGAGGAGCCGATTCTTCGGAAGGAGGTGTATCCTGACAGTCTACGCTTCGAATCCCTCATCAGTGATGTAAGTTCGCATGTACTATACTCGAGCAGGCAAGATCAATCCGAACACCCCATTTCTGGAAGAAACCCCCCAAGAAATTGAGAATTATCAGTGCGCCATGCACTCAATTAGGTAAAACGAATGAAGAAAGTGTAGATTCGCAGCAAATTGAGCCTCCCCCCCCAGTCAATACCCCAGTCACACAGGTAAACTGATTTCCAGAAATGCGGGTGTCCGGATTGACCTTACCTGATCCGAGCACTATGTTGCGAGATAGGCCTTATCATCGAGCTATATCGTCTCCCAGCGAATTAATCTCGTTAATCGTAAACTAGGGATAAGGGGGAGGAATCATATTAGACACAGCCAATTAACCTTCATTTAACGCATTCTTATAATTCACAAACTACTTACCGGCTTGACACTATTTCCAGTCCTGGTGATTGCCAGATAGTCTCTTGATGCCCAATCTCAGTAACTACTCCCGAAAGGCTAGAGATTGCGTCAGAGCAAACGAGATATCCCACATCCGTGGGATATACTTTGCATATCCCGAAGCCCAAAACTATTCGGCCGGATTCTGGAAAAGAAGACTGGTGCACAATATCTCGAAAACCACATACTAGCTTAACCACTGAACATCCGAGACGAAGTCTCCGGTAGTTCCGTCTTATGTGCATCATTATCTTATAACTCCGAAGATGCTTAGATGAACTGCAAATATGTGTGAGGAGGGCTAGGGAGAGCAGCAACCCAGAATTCGCAAACAGCGGCGTCAATGCAGGAATCCATTGTATGTATTCACAATATCAAGAAATATGACCTGGTCTCCTTTGTGAGCTCAGCCAACAGACCTAGGCTTCATATCTGCCGCAAAGCCCAAATCTGTAACATGTCTCCGGCTCATCTGTAACATCGACGAGTACAACTTACGCGAGTAATTATATGTAAGTCCGAATCAAATTACTATATCGGGAAAATAGATACGGAACATCACCGATATCGGCTTCTCTAGTACACATTCATAAAGTACCCATTTGAGGATGGACCGTTAGCCAAGGGATTCGATCGTCTATCGTGCAAAGAGGCAATAACCTCTCCGCCTCTGCCTCAGTATCTCAAAAGTTTAGCACCGTCTAGCGCACGTCTTAACATGCTCCAACGCAAAGCCAAAGCTCGACTATCAGATCCGATCTGGAAGCAAGCAAGCAAACACTCCGGCCACGCTCCTGAATCTCTGTTGTGTGCGGAGCGGCTGAGGGATTCGGGCGAGTCACTACGAGACTGGGCTCACCCAAGGCCACTGGGGCGATGGCCTGGCTGTACATATAAACCTGACGAGTTGGGGCGAGCAAGATTTATCCAACAAGCCCAGGATGTAGCATACCAAAATAAAAGTAAAATATAATTCAATTGTAAACAAATAAAGAAACCTAGTGACATCCACTACATCTCAATCGCTTGTCCTCAGGCTTGTTGCTACTTGTGCTAGGAACTACATTGTCTTCTGATATATCAAGTCCATATAATTACGTTGTCTCATCAGATGACCCCAATAACAGCCCATACTCAGACGTGTGAATCCAGTGTTCCCAAGCAGTCAGTCCGGTCAGATATGGCCTGTAACCGGGCCAGTTTATGCCAAGGGCGGCTTTGAAAACAGCGGCCGGGCCGGGCCGGTCTATGGATCTATGGATCACCGGGCGGTCGATCTGATTGCTTAGGAACAATGCGTGAATCCCTGGTCACTACGTACTTCCACGACCGTACTCACAGAAAATGACTCGGTTTATCACGATGGTGATTTGTTTGTTTTGGTTTAATCATATTGCATTCACTCTATCTAGAGTATAGCAGAGCCCGTTTCCCCCTCTCTAGGTAGCTGGCTAGGTGAGGGAGAACCCGTTTCGCTACCCTTCTTCCCCTTTGTCACGATGGTGGTTGGGTGTTGCCAATCCAGTCTCGTTGTGTTAACATAAAATGCCCGGGCGCATCATATAACAGGTGAGTCACGACTAGCCTTAGGCGAGCCCGAATCCCTCAGTCGCCCTACACAGCATCACAATTTATTAAGGATCTGTCGTGAGGTTATCGTGAGGTGTCGTGAGGTTGTGGAAGTCGTCGTGACATACGTAGTGCCAAAGCCACGATGCAAAGATGAGACGATGTCATGAGAAAGTCATAATTGAATTAATGACACGACTGATGCCACAATAAATGCCACTACATATGCCACGATATATACCACGATCCAATCCATCTCATGACAATCAGAAGACTCTAGTCTATCGGCCACTTGCTCATCGCCCCGAGAAATACAACTAGTACTCACCAACATACTCACCAACAAACAGTATTAACCCACAAAATCCCACTTGTTATATTGCCGCCTCTATCGTATTGTATTCTCTCTAGAAGTGGTAGTAGCTTCAGGCAACACAACTAGCGTAGTCTTTGAGACAATCGCATGAACATTCCGGATTCTCAAATTCGACGATGAAAGCGTGGACAGGTCTGGCCTGCACTACAGGAAGCTTCAAGATTAAGGTCAGACCGGCTGCCAGATATCTGCAGGCCTCATTAAAGCCTCCAGGATGCACGAAGGTCTTCAGATTTGAAGATTCATCCAGGTTCTTTAGGCTTCCACAGCAGGCCGCGCAAATATGCAGCCCCACAAAAACGGTATCCTTTGTAGGAATTTGGGCCTGTACCAGATAGCTCCATCGTTGACGAACTTCAGCAGTAGCTCACTAGACCGACTCACGAGCTTCATGTGCGCGATTTTGTCAGCAGTTATTACACATATGTGCCCGCAATCATCGATACAGTTGATCTAGCTCTTCTAAAGCCGGGACTAAGAAGGATCCGATATCTCTTGGTCCTTCTGGCCCTGGAAAGTTCCCTAGAAGGATCATATTATCCTTCATAGCTCTTTTATCCTGCAGAAGATTTTCTATCTGGATCATAAGTGGCCATGTGCTAAAGGACTCAATTTCAAAAAGTTGTGAGCCGTCGGTACTGAATGTTCGTACGCCAGTTTTTTGTATAGTATAGTATTGCATTCACAATGGGGATTTCCGTGATGGGCGGCTTGGTTCCTGAGGCGGATGAATCAAAAGATCGTGTTCGAGCAGGACCTCCAGTCGTAGCAAAGCCATCCGAATGAACCTCTCATACCAGTAGGAGCCTTGACGCTCCCACCAATACCATGGGTAAAAGTAGAACATTATTATCCACATGGCCTTCACCTTGGCAACTCGGGATTCCGTGAGTGATGGATCATAACTGGTCAAGAGCAACAGACAGGTATTCTGCCGTGTAGTCTTGCCTCCTCTCGGGCTTCGGAAGTTTTTGCTGCTGAAACTGTCTGATCAGGAGAGTTTGCGAGGAGCATCCACTCCTGTGGGGAAGAAACACCGGGGATACGTATCTACTTACCTCTGTCTGCGAGTCGAAACTACTACCACTCATATCCGATCACTCGGGCACAATACTGTCCGCAAAATCGAGATGCTTGCTATGTTGGGTGAAGCAGCTTTGGGGATAGTCTCTGAGCGAAATGTTGGAAGAAGATATCTAAGAGGAAAAGAAGAGTTGAGCGATGTTGTCTGGAGGTTGGATTGAACTATGTATGCATCTGCAGATCTGTGACTTGCTGTTGGGCGTAACCCCGCGGCACGCTGCATGTGTGTGCTGGCTGGGTGTCGATGTCTCAGAGAGATGTTTCTTCTCCTCATATGAATGCGAACACACCTCGACACTTCCTTTCGAGTCTGAGAATCTGAGCAACTGGCATGGCTTGGCGGTTGTCATACTCTACTTTTCGACAGGTTGACGGTCACATCTACTTCTCGCTTGCTACATTGCAACGGTTTTGTTTGTTTTATTCATACCGTATTCACTCTAACTAGAGTATGACAGTGCCCAATTCCTCTCCCCTCCGGATGACCGGCTATGTGGGGAGACCCCCTTCCTCTACCCTTCTTACCCTCAACATTGCAACGGTTGAACGGCTGAACGGTTGAACGGTTGAATATGTTGAGGCGACCGACATGACAGAGAGGTCTCCTGAACGACTACCACCACCTTCGCCACTGCCCGACGTCGCAAATATGAGAAAGAGATGAAACAATAGAAGGCAAGCATAGTAGATTTTCTTCACCGCGCTTCACACCCACTCGTTGCTTTATATTTTCCCCTCCTCGTGATTACTCTACTATGGTTATGGTGCCTGCCACACCAACCAGAATCCTGTTTCAGCGCTAACGTGTTGTGTGACGCTCAGTTCAGCTCCCCCGAGGCACCCCCCCTCTCCCCGCCTCTCGAATATCGATCGTATCCTCCTTCTCTTCCTCCTCCTTCATCGATATCAAAAATCACAGCAGAGTCCTTCGTGTTCGCAGCCCACTGGCGACAGCATCTTCACCTGAACTCAGCAGCCACATCACATCACTAGCCCCCCCGGCCAGTGCCGACGTATAACATCACCAGCAGCAACATGACCTCGATCATGATGTCCGAGGCACCCGTCACCTTCACCTCCGAGAACGCGATGCCAACCAACGACTACGAAAAGTCTCGGCGCCACAAGTCACGATACAAAGATCCCTTCATGGACCCGGACAGCGAGGAGCGACGGCACCGACACAAAACGCAGGAGCGGGCAGCGCGCAAAGCAAAAAAGGCGGCTGAGAAGCTCGCGGCAGAAACCGCCGAGTCGCGAGTGTCAAGCATAAAGGGAAGACGTGGCTCGGAATCGGTGGCTGCGGTGCCGGCGATGATGGATCCGTACACGCCTACACCGCCTAATCGGAAACATAATAAACTGGAGCAGATGTTGGGGGTGGATATGGAGGCGGTGGAAAAGGAGAAGAGGAAACATCGGAAACATGAAAAGGAGAGACGAGGTGATAGAGAGGAGGATGTGGGCGAGGGGAGACAGAGGAAGGAGAGGCGACCGAGCAGGACCGAAGAGGATTTGGGCTCTAGAATATCGCGGAAGACGGCGGGGATCTTGGGGTTAAAGAACGGGGCGGAGACGGTACGAGAGTCCCCACGGAGCCCATCTAGGACTCGGTCGCCTTCGCACTCGAGAGTGTCGAGGTCACGAACCGGCGATATGTCAACAGAGATGACGGAAAACCCACTTCCATCTACTCTTTACCCCATATCCGAGGTGCAGGAGTCACGACACCGGCGCCACCACAAAGACAGAACCACCGAAGGAGAGGAAAGCCAACGCCGCCACAAATCTCGCGCACCCATAGATCTCACCGAACCAGCCGAGGAGTCTCGCCGACGCCGACATAAATTCCACGCCCCTGTTTCAGCCCTAGAAGAACCCGAACACCGGCACAGCTCCAAATCCCGCATCCGCTCACACTCCCGCCACCCCACCGACTCCGAAGTCGCCAATAACAATCCCATCAAACAAAGAGAAGACCATAGCAAACGCAAACACCACGTCCCTCCCTCCAGCCCAGATGAACCCCGCCACCGTCACCGTCACAGAGACAAAGACAAAGACCGCGACAAAAAATCCCGCACCAAATCCCGACACCCTGACGACCAAACCCACAAATCTGCAAAAACCAGCTCCCGTATCAATGGCCCCATTCCCGTCACCTCATTCCCAATCTCGTTCCCTCTCGAGCCCTCAGCACAAGAGCTAGAAATGTCCGAACGCGTACACGTCGCGCGTCGTGCCGAGCGTCGCGCAAGAAAAACGGCAAGAACCGAGGATGTATTGAAAGACAGCGGAAACTCGCTCTCCCCCGACGAAGAGCGGATGGAGCGGAAAGGGCGGGGCCGGAGCAAGAGTTTCTCCACGCCGGAGGAGCAGGAGGCGTATCGGGTGCGGAAGGAGCTGAAGCGCACGAGAAAGCAGTTACCAGGCGAGGGGATCGAGGAGGGGTATTTAAGTCCTGTTTCAGATGTGAGGAGGAAGAGGACGGTAGAGAGGGAGAGGGAGAAGGTTAGGACGCGGCCGAGGAGGAATACTGAGCCTCCTATGAGCGCGCAGGAGGGCGGTGGCTTCTCGCTCAAGAAGGCGATTTCAAAGTTGTTGACGTTTTGATGGGAAGGGGTTGGGTGTAGATGCTGAGGATTCATTGAGTTGTTTCAGGGGGGAATTTGTAGTTTACTCCGCTCCGATACCGCTTTGTACACTTACGAGGTTATGACAATTCGATATGATTTGATGTCGACACGATACCCCAACTGAAGTACCATCATGGAATTGAAGTGATAATTCATGATGCCAAAAGGTTGCCATCCATTACACACCTTCCTCCCTTCACGTCTGTACCTGGGTGAAAAAAAAAAATCCTGTTCTTTTTCTATCCAAGCTGGAAAGCAGTTGCCGCCTTTTGATACCTGTGGGTGACAGGGATCCAAATAAAGTCCAAGGGAAAAGTCGTCGCCGATTTGACCAGGCACCGGGCCTACGGGAATTCACATGCGTATCTCATCCAAATATACTCGGGTATCATCATCATCATTGTCTTTCCCTGTCTAAAGTATGGTATACACCAACAGACGGGGGCACGATCATGGACTTCAAATATTCATACCCTGGGAAGCTTCCGCTGCCGGGTTTTTATAACTGGGGGCTCTATTTGGTTGTACTTGGCTGGGTGGGATCATTTTTTACGGTATAAACTGGTTTTCGATAGAGTGGTGGACACGCAAGTCGGTTCGAATCCAGGGCAAGGACGAGCAGAGCCGGCTCGAGTTTCATTGTGGGTGGGCTTGAGTCTTGCTAGTGATATATTGATATATCAAGACTGTGGACTCGACCACATTGTAACTTATTACGGCCCCAGAGCTGGTAGTTAAACGCCGAGAATGACTTCCCACCACTTCCTCCTCCAACACTGCCGAGTAGAGACTCCGGCTCTGACGGATATCGATACCGATTTCTAAAGAAGTCACAGAACGTTGATGGGCCCTATTTGTGTACCCAGCGAGAAAATATAATAGTCCTGTAGGCCCGAGTCTTGCTCGAAATTCCTTTGACAAACTCGAACCTCCCTCCCTCCAGTCAAGTCGGACTGTCAGTTCAAGTCTACACGTAGACTCGGCTTGAGTAGGCTCGTACTCATTACTAGAACTGTTCGAATAAACGGAATTGGGTGTTTGAGGAGGGTTGAAACGGTGCCAGGGAGACTAGGAAACCCGAAGGAGAAGATAATAGGAACAACATGGGTTTATTTGTTTTAATCATATGGCATGCGACTGCAAGCGGTCATGGCCTATATTTTATTAACGGCAATTATGTAGGATGACCTCGTCCCGGACGGTATTTAGCAGGGCAAGGGAAGGGAAACCAAGAGGGAAGCCGGGGGGATCCCGGGAGATAAAAGCAGGGAAGGCAGTGAGAGTACTCGAGTGTTAAAGGGAGGGGGGCTTGGATGACATCTGATGAACTACATTGTATCATAGATAGAACTTGTAATCGATCTTATATTTAGTTCTTCTATCTCACAGAACCTGGGGGTTCATCCTGCTAAATATTGTCCAGGGCGAGGTCATCCTACATAATTGCCGTTTTATTAATCCACTAATTCCCCTACCCCGCCATTTCCTGGTACTTTCTCAACATCCGCGAGACAAAGTCGTACCAATCCCTCCAATCACTGAGAAGTACTCCACATCTTATCCCTTCACCTCAATCTCCTAAATACAACAAAAATGACCTGACGGCTCCTCCGCAAGGAAATAAGGAACAACATGGGCCAGTTGAACATCTACAGTCATTCATGAATAACCCTACCAACTCAATATTATATTTCTTGTTTTTTGGCCCGGGGTATATTGACCTCATAGATTAACTGGTGTTAAAGTTTGGACATGAGATTAGACATACATACAGTACTAGTAGTGAAATATCTATAGCAAAGCCGCCAACTTTGTGCTTAAAGTTAGCTTTGTTACTACATTTTCCGGGTTCATCAATTATCACCCGATCCCGGGAAATGTGCAGATCTTGTTTTCTAGGCTCCTGCGTTTGTACATTCCCTGTGCGTGTGCAGTGAGCATTTTGTCGACGGGATCTACTTTACGGATGACCTCTTGCGCATACCGTTTCGCTACACTGATGGGTTGGATCGGCTGTTTCGTCATCCTGTAATTACCCGCCTTTCACGTCTACCCACCACGACCTCCCGACCGCACCTCATCTCACCAGTACTACAACACGCACAATGTCCGCAGACACCCCACAAACCCTCTCAGCCTTCCCGGACCCTCCAAACTTCTACACCCACTTCACGCCGGCCAACCTCGCCGCCCTGCGTTCCCACCGTCAATCCCTAAACCTCGGCCCAACCGACGCCGTTCTAGCCTCCTCGCTCCCCGTCTCTTCTCCACTCCACTATCTTCTCCCACCGCCGCCCCCTGCAAGTGGCTCATACTGGTCCTTCTCCGAGTTCTGGCAAACACCGGAGCGCCATCCGAGTCTGGAAGAAAACGGCATCACAAGACTGTACTCAGAAGCGGATGAGGAAGTAGCAGGGGCAAACCGGGTCGTTGAGCTGCGCCGCCTATCGAAATCGCTGCTTTTGAGCTTCCTGGAGTTGGTGGGGGTGATGGCCGTGAGCCCCGAAGACGTATGATACCCACGCCTTTCGCCAATGATGCCGGCGCTAAATCAAACCCCTAGTACTCCTCCAAAACCGCCGACCTGCAAACAATCCTGTTTAACATGCACCACATAATTAACCAATACCGCCCGCACCAAGCGCGGGAAACGCTATGTTTGATGATGGAAGAGCAACTTGAGCGGGTGCGGCGAGAGACAGAGGTGAATTATGCGGCTACAAGACGGGTGGAAGAGGCGCTGGCGGAGGCAGCAGAGGTGGCAAGGAAGGTTGCAGAGCAGGAGGAGAGTGAGAAGGCGGTGCCGCGTGGTGGAGAGGAGGAGAGTGAGGAAGAGAAGGCGAGGAGGAGAGATCGGGAGGGATGGAGGCTCATTATGGAGGCTGTCTAGATATTACCTAGGGAAGGCGTTTGATTTGGCGTTATTGGATTGGTTGGTGCGTTTGTAGGTTTGGGATATTTAGGGTTTCCCCAGAAGATATTAGTGATGGGACATATTGGAAATACCCTGGCGGTCTTAATTGATGTATGCATCTGACGGGTACATCACTATCGGATGTATTTCCCTGATAGAAAGGTTCGCCAAAAGCTCTTCTATTCACGATCTGGCCCCCAGCAATGGATTCTGGTGTCTGCGCATACGATAATACTCTCATAGACAGCGTCTTTGTTGGTATGATCAAAGCTGACGGATATGGTGTGAGGCCTTGGGTTTGATTCCGATCTATAGGTTTGTCTCCGCACTGTCCCCGAAATGTGGACTATCCGAAGACACGGCGCTTTTTGCAGGTGTTAATGCTTTAATACGCAGGAGGTAAAGCGGGCCGATAAGTGGTCTGGAGAGATAGTTAGAGCAGTCACAGCTTGGGCGGCCATGGTGTCGGGGAAAATAGTTCCCGCAAACGGCCGAACACCAAACCACCCCAAACGAAAGCCACACATCGACGTCGACTCAATTTCTTCCACTACATTTGTGCTATACCGTATATCTCCCAATGAACCCCTCGTCTAACTTGTGCAACTATTGCGAAGAAAACACGGGAAATCGTTATTTATATGGGGGAAATATCGAGGCTATTGTGACATACGATTTCTTTTACCGTATTTTGCATGGTAGGCCTTTAGTGACTAGACAGAGCAATTCGAGACAACACAAACAGCAAAGTCCATTCTAGATTGAACTATATCTGGTGGAGACAGGGAGGGGAGGGAGTAGATGCAATACCATCGTTGCGGGACATCCGCTAGTTCGATCTTCATACATAAACCTGATACTACTGGATAGAGCGGGTGGGGTACCATCTGTGCATTTATCGATAAAGGCTTTATGGAGGAGGGGTAGAGGTAGTCCAAGGGGGAGTGGTAAGGATATATATACATATCCAAACCAAAACCACGTTAAACCCATCATTATGAGCAATGCGCAGACTAAATTAAAGCTCTTGAGAAGCTTTACCCGAAGATACCAACGCTGCTGAGATCGGTGCAGAATCGAAAGGCAAACGGCGAACGCTGAGCACGGACGGCTAGATTTGACCCTGTACCCTGTCACGGGAAGGAGTAAATCCCGCAGATAGGTATTGATCCTAGTCTGGAGCGGACAAGCCCGGGCCGCAGCCATATATGCTGTAATATGTATGAGCAAACCTGGGAAACGATGGCGGATTTGCGTACTTCGGCAAGTGATTGCATATATTTGCGTATGCTGGTATATATATCAGTAAGTGATATTCCATGAATCAATAACATTCTCTAACGCTCGCATATCATGAACCCTGTCCAGGTCTGTTTGGACACCCCACCCGTTCATCCCTTCGAAGGGTAGATACTAGGGTTAATCATGAATAATCACTCGAATATATGGGTTGTGCAAAATGGGTTGCGAATGCAAATTCATACAGCTAGTGCAGTGTATGTCGGGTACATCTTTAGAGTGGCTTTCAATAATATTTTCGTTAGTGTCTATACTTTTCCTCGAGGTCCAAGTGCGATCATGCTTGACCTGGAAACCGCTTCCTACAACCGCAGCAGGACAATATTCACGCCGGTATCTTACCGATACCATAGTGAGCACTTTCACTTAGTCAATTGAATGACGCCAAGATAGATAGATAGATAAGGAGAGTTCAAAAACTCGAACTTCGGGTGTAGGAACCCGACCATAAGGCTGAGGAGTCATTCCGGGACGCCCGAGTGGCGATCCTATTGCGTGTGGGGCACCTTAAAACAGCTGCCCGTTACGGTTGGAAATTTTGTAGGTGTGTCTTACTGACCGATATTTGTGTATAGGAAGGTGTGCTGTCAAGAGCCAGCTTCAACAGCCTCAACACGGCTTTGATAGCCCTACTCTACGCCCCGTTGGGCTATGATTGCCAGAGCTGTATCTGAAGGTTGCCGGAATGTTGGGCATCCGCTCATGAAAACCTGGTGTCGGCCGGCTTATCAGCAACGCCAGCAAAAATCACAGCCGTTACAGTTCTATAGTCTAAATACTGCCCAATCTCCTCCCTAATCAGCGTCATCAACACACGTAATGGGCTGCAGAGGAGATCCAAACATATATCTCAGCATGGCATGATCCTTGGAAATATATGTGTACCAGCTGGCAGCGAGCGGAAGCTTTCTCCATTGGCCCACGCCAAAGAGCCCGACACAAAGCCCAATGGCCGGTGACCACTGCAGCCCACCCATAGCGCCCAGTAGGGCTATTACGACCATTTTCTGCGTGGGAGACAACCTGGCCCAGTCAGAATGAGCTCGGTCCTTTCCTCCGAGGGATTTTGCAAGAGGGGGTATACACACCGAGTTCACTCTTCACAATCAAATCACACCAGATTCTTTTCCATCCTGTCGTCGGGCTAACGCGTGGGCGAGACTATTTCATATCATAAGAAGTGTCAGAGCAAGCGATGCATACGAGGCATATATGCTACCGGGCTGGGCGTTGATGATACGAACTGCCCCGGCTTGCCGTATTCAGACCAATCACCGTTGAATTCTGGGCGCGTGTGAAGTCCAGGATGGTTCGAATCTTTCAGTGGGGCCCCGCGCGGTAATTTTAAACGGGACTTGTGTCCCGTTACATCGATCGGCAGATGTTGCTACAGCTTCTCTGCACCCCACACACAATTCCTGCAGCTGCAATTACTTTTTCCGCAGATTACACCGCAGTTCAATATGCGGTTGGGTTCTTTCGAATACGTACAAGCAATTAGCTTTCATTGGTTGGGAACTCTGCGAACTGGACATGTCCTGCAAACTCGAACACCCATGTTTGACATCTTTTGTCACTCGCTAGTAGTGATATCGATACGCCTTGCGGAAAAAAAGCAAGTTATCGCCGAAATCTCATTGATACGACCATGGCTCAGGGAAAATGCACCATGGTTTCTCGGGAGCGACGGCAGTAGTATGGATGTTCCCTGGAATATCCTTAGCAATTCAGTTCACAACTAATCAATATTACGAGTAAAAAAAATATCAGACTATGTAATTCTTCTTACCCCACTACTCTATGCATATACTTACAGTAACTACTTTCTGCATATACATCCACAAATCCACATCAGCAATCATGTCTTAAAGGTGCGTTCCTCATCTGAAGCATCCCATTGGATAGAGCAGATCATTCATGACGCCATATGCATTCTGTTCCCCAGATTAACTCATCAATATCCCGTGTAGACGTGTATGCGTATTCGGATGAGACCCCACATTTCCCCGCGATGCCCTGCTGTCCCTTCTAGCTGTTCTGGAACACGTCGAACATTCCGCTCTGCCAAAGAAACACGTTATGTCACGCACGTTGCACAGTTGGCATCAAAAGCAAGCGTCTCCTTTCCCCGCACACAGAATCAGATGGAAGGGATGGTGGTTGATGACAGTTAATGTATGCTGGGATGTTTTATCCGCGGTTGCCGACCTGTAAACAAACAGAACTCCGTGGATGAGCCAATGGGAGGTCATATGATATCATGCAAACGGACTGAGCTTTAATAGGCGCAAGTGCGGCTTACCGGCCAGCCAGGCTGCTCAACGCGCAGGTAAACTTGATATGTGACAGGAGGGCTGACAATATATGCTGGCGAACCACCAGAGTGACAGAGTATCCAATGTCGAACCCGGAAACCGACACGCCGCATCGCTAGAGCCGTGATTCGATTGGGATGGCGACAAAAGTGATCTGGCAGAATGCAAGAAACCTCCGTCTGTGACGTCGGCTGTCTTACTTACATATTAGGTGAATGTAGAGAAGAAAGCCGCGTAGATCAATGAGGCAACAGCAGGTCGTTCTGCAAAGGGCTGAAAATTGAAACGTTTGATGTTCCACAGCGCAAGCGTAGTGAAGGTGGAACATCAAAAAGTTCAGACCGATTCTAAATTACTGAGACACTGATGGAATGGAGGTCCACTCGGAGGGCCTTCCGTGCATTCCGGAGCCTAGACCCGGCCAAATGAGAGCCGCGCCGAGAGTCGGGGCCGGGTACGTGTGGGGGTTCCGCTCGGAGAAGGCGATTCTCAAGATGCCGAACAAGGCTCCTTCACAGCCTTCACAGCCTTCACAGCCTTCACAGCCTCACGCCGCCTCAACTGCCATCCGGCTCGCGACTCGGCTACACGACAGAAACACTATATCGCCGATTTCCCCATGATTGGAGATCGCAAAACCGCCCGCCTATAGAGCGCCGATTAGCCCGCTTAGAAACAGGTGGGTGTGTCCCAACAGATTGCAATTTGTGAGCTTTCTGATTTGATTCACACACCTAAAAAAAAGCATGCAGCATGCATGATGATAACCGTCCTCATGTTTCTCGAAGCCTTAACAAGTTGTTTCACACCCTCATTTCGATGTCTCGGTGCGCGTACCCCTCAAAATGATTAGCTCGGATGACGCGGAACCAAGGGCTAGGGATTTTCAAACGCGGGTTGCCTCCTTTATCCATATCCCCACAACCGGCAGCTATTATCTATCGTTCAGCAAACAGCACAGCACTATCCGCCGCAACGACGTCGTCCCAGTTCAACGCGTCAACTGACGACGGAAGTGACAAATACTGCAAGTTTCGATTCGGTCCACGTAAGTCTATTTTCGACATCCTCAAATTCGGTTGGATTAAGTGGATCTTAAGAGGTGTGGTTGACGTTGTTGACAGGAAAATAAAAAAGTCGGGGGCACTATGCAGGTGTAGTGTCGCGTGCCCTCTTACTTTTTCCCCAGATCTCGGCATCCGATACATAAACCTGCCCTCCGCAACGATCGAGATCAATATCAAACTCGCTTCAAAGCAACCTGCTCAGCTCTCAGCTCTCAGCTCTCAGCTCTCATCTCTCACTGGCCTACTTTATATACCATCCAACCAGAACGAAGACCCACCACCAGTCGGAACCAACCAACCATACAACCTTATCAACACCTCAAACCCGCCTAAATGTCCACCATCACATCATCCCTTTCTTTCCCCGCCTTCATGGGTTTCTCCACCAACACCAAAGTGGCAGCCCCGACATCACCGCTCCTTCTTTTCCTCGGCTCCATCGGCGTCTTCACCACCTACACGGTCTGGACCTCATTCCGCCAACTGATACAGAACCGCGAGGAGCAGCTAGAGCGACGACGGAGCGAGGTTGAGTTCAAGGAGAGATACGACACGTGGGTTCGAGCACACCGCGAGCGGTATGGTGGTTACTGAACACATGGATTGTGGCATTGGCATTCATGCACGATGCAAAAGGTTTGTGTACTGCTCCTATGCCGTATAAAAATATACTAATATGCATTAGGCATTTTTTCGCGTTCTCGAAGTACATAGCATTCACACTGGAGTCAAGGTTGAACTGGGTATAGCATGATTGGAGGATTTCATTGGAACGGGATAACGGGTATCTTGAACTCGAGGCGTATTCTTGGGTGGAACAGGGGTGGAACAGTGGCGCGCTGGACACCGCCACACAATACACAAAAGCCACCAGCGCTTTTTTGTGTGCTCCACAATTGGTGTTTGGGGTGGTATATGGGTTTTAATTTCCTAGGAGACATATTCTTGTACATTTTTTGTTAGGATATCCTAGCGTTCAATCAAGGAAATGCTATATTGCATAAACTATACTTCAAGTTTCTTGAACCCGTGCATTAGTGTGGCGGCTGCTCGCTGCTGCTGTTTGGATGCCTAGATTCCAGGGCCTATTTGCGATTCTGGTTTTTGCGCTCCTCGAGAAACTCCGCAGTAAGACTCGAGTCTGGAAGCAGGTGGGCCATGGGGGCCAGTCGCTAATTGCACCCCCGGCTACTCGAACGGCAGCACAACTCACCATCACCATCACTCGGAGAGTTGGTTTATCACATGCGGCCAACGGGAACATATTCGGTTCGCACAAGCACTGCATCGTTTCCAAGTCCGCAGCCCTTATGCATGCACGTCTAGCCCCGCGTTTCCTACCGACAACTGCAATATACACCCCTCATCCCGCTTACCCTCACGGGTAGAACCGGAACGCCTCGAATGTTAAGCACTACCGCCATAATAGCCGCCGGCGTCTGTCGCAATTTCCGAGTACACGAGCCGCCGTAAGGTTCGTGGTTCTGGGTTCTTGAGCCCCGAGGTCTGTCCATGAAGAGAAGGTGGTTTGAAACCCGAGATGCGGCTTCCGAAGGGGTTTGAGATCCGTGGCTTCAGTCTTGTTGGGATCCATTCTCAGACTCGCCTACGGAGCTCCGGAAGAGGCCCAAGACCTATCACGGGGGAGAAGGCCCGAGACACTGGGTCATTGCGCTTATTCCCATGGAGTTTAGATGGCGAAATGCGGTCTCGCGGTGGATAAAAGCGACATTGTTTCCCAGACCCGGGCAGCTCAGCTAAGGGAGAATGTAGAGTGCCATCCTCTGCACCGAGATATCCAGCGAGACTACATCCCCAGAGAATCGCTATCGAGTGACCTGAAGAGCCCCTGACACCAACACAATACAATGTTTCACTTGGAGTGGGTGGCTCTTGTTTGAAGCTTCCATATCCGTAACCAATTCCGGTGTGTTGTAGCTACCCAACTGATCAGTGCCTGAGCCCACTGTATTATAATGTCACAGCCTCAGATAAGCTCCATGAAAGCGGATATTGTCGAGTGGACGGGGTACCTCACCAACGACAGGGCACTGCAAGCGCAGCCCGCGGCTAAATCTGCCGTATGCAATCACCCGAGGCCAGGAAGTCTACTTGACGACGAAGTACCTACCTAGGTAGTTACAGCTAGACAAAAATTAAACATTTTCCTTTTCGAATGTGGGGGAACGGGCAGGATGCTATATACGCATGTTTATAACTCGGAACGTACACTCAAGCTTCTCGAGGCTGGGCGCAACTGTTGTGGACGGGTGAGTTTGAATGTAGTGCGACAATCATGAGTAGTCGGCTTGGCTTTCAAGTGCGATGAAATGACGTCGTGAAGGTGCTTCATCATTGTTTCTTCGCAACATTTCGTAACACAAGCGCTTCCGAATACTGTCATGGCAGAGTGCCGGGTAACCTTTTCATACGGCTCTTGTTCTTGGGTTTTTGCTTTTGCTAGAGTTATCCGACATCATCGTTAATACACCTTTTCTTTTCGAGTTCGCAACATCCTGGATCGATGTATTTCAGTGCTGTGCCGTTAATTCCTTATAAAACCTTTCCGCCACCTAGAATTCCCTTTATCATCAAAAAATTACCATCGTCAGTTTCTCCAAACTCCCAACAACCCCCAAGACCTCAAGGTATGTCCCCCACTCACATCATCATCTTAGATGAATATAACTAACTTGACTGGTCGCAATTAGTGTCGATGTTCCGGTGCTCCAACCGTCAAACCCTCCTCCAATGTCAATGCCTATTCCATAAGCTTTAAAGATGACAATACAAATGCCGGCAACGATGTCAAGTCATTTGAATCTCTCTGTACAATTGATCTACAAGCAAGGTTGAACACCTTCAAATTCTGAAAACTTTTAAAATTCCAGCATAGGAAGTTATGATAGAGCCATAAGGTTCGTGACTGCTCTTTTAGTTTAGTATTTGTTCATTACAGTACAGTTCAATTGGTTGCAACAATGAACAATGTCCCTAAGCAGCTCGGCCCCCATATTGAGGCTGGGCTGAGCCAGATCTGTGGGCAGCCTCAGATATCTGAAAGCCTGCAGGCTTTTTACAGCGTAGGCTTTTAATATGGCAGCCTGGCCTGGCCTGCGCTAAGGGCGACCGGAGATATTGTAGTCGGGCCTGGCTGACCTGTAGATATCTAGAAAGCCCGTTGGGTTGCTTAGGAACACTGGCAATAGACGATAAAATCTACAGCTGTTTCAAGATATAGTGCTGTTTCTTTTACACAACGGTTTTGTTCGGTTTCCCGCCAGTTCTGAAGGGATGGAAAACCAATAGTTTTCACAGATATTGCAGCAAAGATTACAGAGGAGACAAGGATCCAGAAAGTCAATTTCAACCCATTTCACAAATTCCAACTTCAGCCCCAAAGGTTTTAAAGCTCAGCGAACCTTTATCAAAGGAAAACGTTAGACCAGCCACGGTTCCCCTTCAACATACAAGGAAGTAATCCCTCACTTCAATCAATCGAAGTATTGTGCAGGATCCATTTTGACGAGAACATCGCGCCTGATCGTCTGAGAGCACTCACAACCTGGCTTGCAGATCTCAATGGATGCTTCCACATCAAAACTAGATTCATGTACAAATCATGCTTGACTATCTTGATTGTAAACTTCCGCCTTTTGTGTGGAGCAGTTTAGACGGGCTACCGAGTTTGTTTTTCTAGATAACGGTATTGGCGATAACATGATGTAAGCTCTTTCTTGATTCTTTTACATCTTCACTTTGCTTATCAAGTGACCAGGACTGTCAATAAGTGAAACAGATGGAGGCACACCGTGATTTTCTATAGGCACGCTGCGGATTACGGTAATGAATAGCTTGGTAACATGTTGAAACAGAAGTATGATTGCCCAGCACTTTACGGTGTGAGAATGGCTAGTTGATGATAGCAGGTTTCATGATATCTACGACAAAGCTGGATGTAAGATGTGTGGGTAAAATTACTTTTGGGGAGCTGTCGTGTAACTTTGGGCTACTAAAAGTATTGCTCTGGAACGGGATGCTAGGTCTCTTAGTGGATGATTTCTGATTCTTTGGGTTTCGCAGCGGATGATTTGCTGGGCCTTTGTTTTGTATGCAGCTTGCGGTCGGTCGACCATTAATTAATACTTAGCGAGCATTGTTCTTGCGGGCGAACGAGAGAGATACAGTCTGTCAAACCTTACGCAGTAGAACCCAGACGACTGACAAACTCAACTCAGTGTCACGTAAGGCGTGGGTATGTCTACCCGTACCCGAATCCTCCATGACCAGGGTGAGATGCTTTATGGCTCTAATCCGAGCTTAGATTGTGCAGAGAGCTCAGAGAAGCACTGTACAAGCTAGCAAAAAGATGCAGAGAAAACCAGACCGCCAAGAGCCACCGAAGCTACTAAGAAAGAAAACCAAACCTCCGTCTTGGTCAGCAGTAATAATGTGGATACATGAGTAGGACTGACTATGTCTTTACTCGGGTGTCTCCTGCCCCTTGGGCCCTTCTTGCGCCAATAGCCTAAATCAGGCCACACGCATGACATGTACCGCTGGCTCAGGGGCTATGCTGGTCATTATCATGTACAGACTAACGTTACTGCCATGTAGAGATTTTACCATTGGATCCTGTGACTCTTCTTGTGAAGGCATACCTTCATCTACCTCTGCCTCTGGCGAACGGGCTTCGTTCGATGCGGGCTGAACAACCGCCTAGTAATCGATACCAGCTCTTCTAGACCTCTATATCTCATCGATCGATCCATTTACTTTCTCTCCAACCAGTGTTCCTAAGCAGCCAGGCCCGGTCGGCATGATCTGCAGGCCGCTAAAAAGCCAGCCAGCCAGCCGGGCCGCTTCGGAACACTATCTCCAATTGTTGAAAGGTTAAGGAGGAATAGCAAACAGATCTTCCGCTCCATGGCGCTGTTGGAAGCTGAGCGTCTCCGAATCGTTAATCTGATTTTTGAAAGCGTCGATTAGGTTTAGTGGACTTGTAGGGCTGCGTGTGCTTGTTAATAGCCACGAGGAATCGTTATAAACTTAGCAGTATCGACTCGTAGAATATAAAGTGCAGCACAGTCCATTCGGAGGTCGGACGGATAAACTTATACGAGATAGATCCCTGTATTTCCCTCTCGTCGTTCTTCACTTGGTCCATACGTGGAATCCGAGTGGCATCGGAAGCATCTACTCCGCCGGCTGATGACAACTCGCAGTGATCGTGACTATAGCACCATCTAGTGTGGTTGGATGGGCAGCGATAATGATCCCAACAAGAATACACAGAAATATTGGCGTTGCTATGGAAAAACACTTCTGAATTCCCTGTATTCTCATTCTCGCTATGTACCAATCCAATCACACTAATGGTTTTTTTCCTGTTACTTCTCGAGACAATTTCAGCTGTGATGAGAAATGGCATATGGATGAATGGTTTGTGAGCGTATCGCTGGCTCATCAATTGAGAAGGTATCAAGATGCTCCCGGCTGTTTAAGCAAAAGGAGTTGGGAGATGGTTCGCTGTCACCGGGCTACATACAGGCAGGCGCTAAAATCAATATGAGGTGAAGTTGGGCTAGCCAAGGATATCATCTGGAGCTTCTGAATACGTGTTGCCAATGGAGGGGTAGGCCATTAGCCATCTTTCAGGACATCCAGTAGGCCTGATGGTGAGCCTGAGATGGAGCCTGAGATGGAGGAACGAGGATAAGGCATTCTGCCAAGGGGAATACCTTAGTAAAGATAGACTGTGAAAAGAGGGGAAGTTTTGACGGCTGGATAAAGCTTGTGCATTTGCACCCAACGGTTATTAGTCTTGAGTATAGACTAACTACTTAGTATTACTCACATCACTTACATCACTACATTCGCTCACTAAGATTAGAAAAGTTAGTTCACTGCTTCAGTAATTCTCAAGAAAGTAGAAGCCATCAATTCTGGTATATTAACATCATTGGCCAGGCTGATCTCACCTCAGTGACATTAGCATCCGTCTACCACATTGTCGGCGATCAACGTGCTGAGGTGGCGATGGAAACTTCACTAATATCACTCGGTCCTGATATGCGGCCTTTGTCGCTTGTAAGTGTATGCGGCGCTTATCCCCAGCGGAGGCCTGGGGATACACAAGAATGCGGTATGGAGGAGTCTAACTCATCTTTGCCCCTCTCACTGGAAGTTAATCCCCCCACGTTAAAATTGAAAGAACAAAACCCTGGCAGGGATACCACCTGAACATGAAGAACGAGGGATTAATGCCGGACCAAAAGTCGAGATACGGAGGAAGTTCGAATCGAACCTGAAGTTTCGAATTGGAGTGGGGGGTTCATAACCTTGTGTAACACCGACGCTCAGATATCGTCGCGCCCAATTGTGCAGACCAGCCGCTCCAATACTTACTCAGTAGCAGATTTGCGATGTACTCATTCTCTGAGTATCTAAACTTTTCGCGTTCGCAAAAGTCATCTGTGTCTTTGTGCTCGTTGCTTTGTGCTGAAGGATTATTTGAATTTCACCATGAAGGAATCCCCCCACGAGGAATCCCCCCACGAGATGAGACGAACGAGGGTGATCTACCGAATTGAGAAAAGCAATTTGTAGAGAGGTGTGGTGCATCCATATGTAAGTAGTCTACTATGCGCTGACGTAACATTACTACGGAGTGTGGCTGAGTATGTAGAGTTTGTTTGTGCAACAAGCGGTGAAGCGGCTGGTGTGTATATTGCATATTAGAAACTAACAAGTTCATACAATATCTAATCTGACTAATCTATTGTCATAGTACAGTATAATATAGTAACATATCTGAGATGAGAGTGAAATCCCTTCTTCCTATCATTCAGCAGGTAAAACGTTAGCTACCGTCTATCCTCAAGGAAACGAAAGTATTCGCCGTGCTGGCATTCAGTACCGAATACATATACAATAGGAATGTGGTGCGTCCGGTCCCCGGTGATGCAAACAGACTCAATCCATGGGTCATGCCTAGTCCGTTGTGCCGGCAATTGAGGATGGTACATCGGCTGCTAGGCCAATACAGCTTGCTCCATATTTGGTGCATTCTTGATCATTCGAACGTCGGAAGAGTGTATCATCGTCAATTGCCGGTACAGAATATCAATGTAGGGAGGGGATGGCGTAACATTTGCCGTAGGTATCCAGGAAGATTTAGTTCCATACTTGCATCGCACTGAGACTTCTTTTGTCAATAGCAAGGCTGCTAGCTACGCAGTCATCAAATAGTTGATCTTCCCGCCTGATATCAATGGTGGTTAGATTTGTGATGATCTGCTGTAGGGTTGGCCCACTGCGTCCTCAGCTCTTACTTAGCTGTGGAGTCATGTTCATTGGAAAAGCTAGAGCAATTGAGATCTGATTGACAGTGTGCAGCTGCGCATGCAGTGCAATCCGATACGATGAACTAGCCGCGATGGATAAACACCCGAGGGCATGCATATCTAATAATAACGGGGACCGCTCGTACCTTCATTTGCGTCCACTTCTGCTACTGTGTTGGGTATTGACTATTTCAAGTGCCTACCGGCTTTGTGTCTTAGTATGAAATCAAACGAAATCCCATCTCACTCCAATCGGAAATTTTTCCAATTGCATTAGGTCCCAGCCACGTGCACTTGCTTTTTGTTACACGAGGAGCGCACAGCCACAACAGCACCAACATTGATTGTTAATTGATACTATTTGGGTAATTAGCGGACATTCTAGACTGCAAGACCCCTTTTTCTATTGTTATCATGGCTTGTGCGACCAGCTTCTGTGGCTTTACATGTGGCTTATCCTTGTAGTAGCCCTAACCACACTTAACATTGTGCCTGCAACTTTGTGTTTCGACAATTCCTCAACAGCTACCCGTCTAGCACAAGCCCAAATGTCTTTTTCCAGTCTGACAAAATGAAGCAACCTTTGAGTCGAAACCCGTCGCGCAGACCTCTTACGCTAGCTAGCAACCATTGGTTCTATACAACATAGCTGACATAGGCGCTAGTATTATACCATTGGAGCTCACTTGCGAGTCCGTCTTAATCAGATGCCTTTGACATGGCCCTCATTCCGACGGCATTGAATCAACCGGGCAACGAGGCTACCATCATATATCTGATACAACTGAACGCATCTGGCGGAGTCTCAGCCTGACTTGGCATGAGTATGACTACGCTGTCACTCGGTCATTGAGGCAGATGATGCTTTTTGAGGTCGGTGTTTAAAATGCTGCCTGTACCTGATGATTTAGTACTTCCTACAGTATCAACAGAAAAACGTTAGTGCAGCTTGGCCCCCACGTTTCTGACCGTAAGACATTTCGGCTTCATCTTCTCGTCACTTTCACTACTGGGACAAAAAGATATAAGGATAGTATGTTCCATTCGGATATCAATCCATCGAGTAATCCAGACAACCAACAATCAGCCCAATATCTCTCTGTTCCGACTACATCATTTACTTCTTCGCCTGCAACTTCATCCGCTTCATCCGCTTCATCCGCTTCATCAACTTCACATCGATTCCATCCAGTTGTCGAAGCTCAAACCGAATACTTCAACCGAACCTACGTGCAAGCCGCAGACAACCAAAGCTCTGATACTACTACCACAATGTCCAACTACTCCAGCCCCAGCGAGTATGCCTACAGCCACTACACCGGACCTCGCCAGATCGTATCTATTACGGAGATTAACCAGATGCGCCAAACGTTGAGACACCGCCGCGTTAACACCCTCACTGAGCTCCACCGTATCGAGCGTGTCCTAACCTCCCTTCCCGGGTTCATGTCGGACTACATGGACGAAATGACGGACGCCTGGGGCTACTACGTCAGCACGAATTTCCTCCAGGAGCTACGTGGCCTCACCAGACAGTATCCGTTCAGCACCGAGCTCGTGGAGGACGCCAAAGCGCGGGTCTACAGCGACCCAAAGAGCAGCAGGTCTTGGAACCTTGCGTGGCTGCTTCTGGCGAAGATGAAGACCGAGTAAGTTTCCCCCCACCCCTCTTCTATGGAGATACGTACTTATGTGGACGCAGTCAAATGATTCCCCAATACGCTGTGAGGACTGCAAACCAACCCTCGATGTGGGGCGGTGCCGTGCCGAATCCCGTGCATGCGGCCGAATTGGCAAATGTCTTGAATCGCGAGTGGTCGAGAGCCGTCGACCAGCTGTTGAAGCATTATCCGACCCCGCCGACTATCAATGGAGATTGGTAGGCCAGACGCAATGTCTAATGTTCAGCCCCGTGGGTGGATTCGCGGGAATCAGTGCCATGGTATCGCGGCTGACGGTTGGGTGTGGCTGCGCCCATATCAGCTGCCGCATTCACCGGTCGCTCTACCCTACCTACCTCTGCCACCTTTCGGATGAATATTTTCTTTTTGTCCTTCAGATTGTTTGTGGCTTGGTACGCGTCAGCGGAACAGAATATTGAAGTTGGGGCGTGATAGTCTGAAGAATGCAGTAGTGCAAATAATGTTTATTTGTTTTTGAGTTTCATTAATATCGCTCGAAATTTGTACCGAGTTGGATTGTTGGAGAATAGCAGAAGGTAGACATCGCAATTGGAAATGGCAATTGAAGACTACACCTCTCAGTGCTTATTGTGAAAGTTCAATAATCCCAACTTTTGAATTTGAAATGTCGAAATCTGTCCCAGGAGCCGGTCCACGAAACTATAGCGAACCAACCTATAATACGGAGACCGAAAACGAGCTTCGCGGTCTATTATTGAACTGTGCTTACCGGTAAACGCGGGAGCCGAGCTTTATTTACGTGAAACAATCCTGGAACCTTGTCTCGTACCCAGCCGGCCGCGTTTTCACTAGAAATTGAGTGTGCTTTTGTGGATTTACTCGATACCAAGCACGTGACTCCATTTCCGTCTGGGCTCGAGACAACCTGGAGCCCCGATTACAAGACAATCAGCGTCGCCGAGGCCTTGGTCTTGCGTAGCTAAGTAGTTTATGTAGTACTTAGTAGTGAGCTACACAGCTACACCAGTAGACTTGATGAACTTGGGCACCAATTGCAAACTATTAGCGCTATAGGAGGCAGTAAACCGAGCTCTCTTTCTATACGTGCGTAGTACTCTGCATATCTTGGCTACGAGTCGATTCAACTGGAACCTTTGTTGAAATTAGTTTGAGTGATGTATTTCTCCCCGCCAGCCGAGCAAGAACCCAACAAAGGAAGGTAAGCTCACTTAAGACTATTTACACCTGCAGCTCAAAGAGATACCTACGTTTTGTCCGTTGACGGAATACTGGGCTTTCGCCCGAGATCGTCGACGGGCATTGTGTGATTGCTTGGCTATTACGTGGGTTGCCACTTTCAGTATAGTTATCTTAACATCGTGTACTTAAGCTTTTTTATTTTCTCTTCTGCTCTTTAGAATTCAGACGATTGACGAGTTCTCCACGCTCACTACAACATCCGCGTGTCAATATTGTCTGCCTTTTCACTGGTACTAACAGGTGCCTCGGAGTTTCGGGAATATCACTTTCTATCAAAAATCGTATCATTTTACTAGTTGGGTGCTAAAATCATTTAAGGCTTTAGTTTCCTATATAAGTACATAGTACTAAGCATATATACTAAGCCTCTTTTGATGACGTGGCTTGTTCTACTGCTATCTCTGTTCATTTATTATGAGATAATCAGGTCATGCATAGAGTAGGTCACCTACAACAGAGCCCAACTTCAAGTATAATACCTTGAAGTTGTAACAATGGAATTTACTCTGTTGTAGGGCTTGTGAGATCTATAAGTTTTTCCCTTCAGTGTTTTTTCTTTCCGTGTAATCCATGGGAGGCCCCCAGAGGTGCAGTAATATTTTTCTTTGACTGCCTTTCGAAAGAAGGGAGCGAGAGTATGAGATTGCTACGATTTTATCTTTGGTTAATATTGTACTACTGATGAAGACGTGACGAACTAGATTCCAAATTTGGTCGCCAGAGATCACTTCACCTACTGGTTCGGATGTTTTAGACACCACAAAATGAACACTAGTGCAGTATTCAAACGTGCAGATTGAACACAATAGTGACCCTAAGCCCGTTCTAAGTCACAACCCTAGAAACAAAGTTGACTAAGAGGATTTGGGGCTCTTGGCGTAGCTTATGGATAGAGAAGGTGCTAATTCCGAACACGGGTTTGTTATTGGGAATTGCTTTTCGTTCACTTGAGAGACGGTTCGGAAAGAACGATGTTGTGAATTAACGCATCGTTTCCCACAATGTAGGCAAGTACCACATGGGCACTTGAACTACCTATGGTCAGCTGGGAAGATATTTGAAGACGAAGGATATGGCGGTGTAAAGCGGTCAAAATACCATTTCACGACGTCGTACATGGAATTAGCGGAATTGGGTAAATTCATGTGTATAAACACTGAATCCCGCTAGTTGGTACATGATGTTGTCAAATAATGTTGACCACTACATGAAGTCGTACCATGATATGGTGCTAAGCTGATGTGGTGTATAACTACTGAAATTGGGGTTAGTGTGCATGAAGTTACCCAATTCCATTAGTTTCATGCACGACATCGCTGAAATGGTATTTTGACCACTTTACCGCACCATAGAAGGATAATGACCAGCTTCTGATCGAGTGCTTGTTATACTCGAGTTAGAAATTCGGCTGAAATGTTACCGGTGCGGTAACTACTGCCTTGTTGGTCGAAGAAATGCTACGGTCCATGGGTTGAAGTTGTATCTCGAAATTGAGTTGTTTCCCAGAGCTAAAGATCAACTTCACCCTCCCACATTACTCTACACCAGAACTTTTAAAACTTTTATCTATCCGGCCGATCTATAGACGCGCTCTTGGTATACACCCATTACTCCGCCACCCAGCCTGCTCCCACCTCCGTCACCCCCAAGCTTCCATTCTTTTCCACATCACCATTGCCCCTATCCCTGAGCTCCAGCTCACCAGTCGCCTGTTCAACTTCCTTCACATCCAACTTCGGCATTTCCTTCGCCACGCGGACTGGGCTCGTGCCATCACAGAAGGCACGCGCAAATACGATATCGATTTCTTCCAGACTCCTCCCCGCCGTTTCGGGGTAGAAGAGGTATATAATCGGGATGAAGCTCATGTTGAAGATTGCAAAGACCAGGTATGTTTTCCAGCCAATGCTTGCAATCATGGTGGGGGTGATTTGAACGATGAGGAAGTTCTACGGCTAGTTAGCAGGAAGGTGTTGTAACGGGGAAGGAGAGGGAAGTACAAAGATCCAGTTGGTGCTGGTGCTTAGCGCGTTTGCTCTCGTTCTCGTTTTTAGTGGGGATAGTTCAGCGGGATATAGCCAGGGGAGCTCTAGCCATGTGGCACCAAAGAAGATGATGAACAGGAACAGTCCCGCGGCCGCACCCTTTGCGCTTTCGATCGTGCCGGGGATGAGACAGCCCATGGTGATCAGCATAGCAACGGCCTGCCCAGCCGATCCGATAAGAAAGAGATTCCTCCGGCCGGCACGCTCGATGAAGACAAATGAAAACAGGGTGGAAAGGGCATAGACGGTTGCGTTTACGCCTCCCAGGACTAGCGAGAGGGTGCGGTTAAGTTTAATGCTTTCCTCAAAGAGGACAGGACCTTTGTAATATTAGTTGAGTGTACGTTGGGTATTTGATCTGGGTTCTTACAGTAGTAGATAACAGCATTGCATCCTTTCGCCATCATTGTCAGTAAATCAACCCGGCTGGGGGGGAGGGTCTCAAAATACCTCCAAGCTGTTGAAACATCTGACTACTAGCCCCAATAAGCATGCGTCTCAAATGCTGACCCTTTCCTCGGGAGAACACATCCTTAAACCCGCTCGTTGACTCGACACCTGCAACCACAGCAATAGAATCCAGGATGACCTTTTTCTCCATCTGAGTTTCCTCGTTGTCTTCAGTCGTCTGGTTGAGTGCCGCGAGGACTTTCTGCGCTTCCGCTTCATCGCCGTGGTTCAGGAGCCACCGAGGAGACTCCGGGAGGATCATTATACCGACAATCAGAAGGAACGCAAATACTATTTGGAACGCAATGGGGAACCGCCATTGCGAGGAGTTGTCGATGAATGAGAAGCCAAAGTCCAGCCAGTATGCGATGACCGTCCCAACCGCTATCATTGCAGCCTCAATGCATATCAACAATCCACGATTATGGGATTTTGACGTCTCCGCTTGCCAGACCGGGATCGACGAAGTATTGGCTCCATTTCCGATTCCCTGCAGCCAACTGTCAGATATTACACTAAATATTTCCTCCCACACGTGACGCCATACAGTAATAATTCTCCCTATGATAAACTGTCCCAACTCCCAACGCCCACGGAAAGCAGTGATTTGGATAAGCGTGCCCAGAATCATGATGAACGCTCCGCAAAGAATACTCTTCCTCCTTCCTAGGCGTTCACCATACAACAATGCCGCAATCGCTCCAGCAAAGCATCCCAGTTCGTAGACCGAAGTTACCGTCCCCTGGATCGTGCTGTGGTACTCGTCGTTTCCTTTAGTGGCGGGAAATTCCCAGTTGAATTGCTCGCCTGTGATCTAGTCGACGTGTGGAGTATGTCAGCGGCTGTTGTCCGAGTGGGGCTGCTGGCTGGAGATTGGAAAATAAGCTTAACACTCCCTCATCGGTAGGTGTTCCATCCAACCATCTCGAGCTCTGTCCCAAAAAACAAAGGGAAAGATATTCACTACTTACAATGCCACTCATGACACCCTGGTCATATCCGAATAGCAAAAAGCCAATGGTTGCAGTCGCGGTGATTGCAAACCTTAGCTTCTGTCCCGACAGGCCGGCATAAGTTGGCACCACTGAGTCTGTCATGGTTTTTTCTTTTCTCTTTGTTTGTTGCAAATACTTCAAGTCTCGTATTCCATCGATCAGGGGGTGTGTAGGACAAAAGTGCTCGTCTGTGAAAAGCGGGGAACAGAGAAGCAGAGAGCTTGTATCTTAAATAAGGTCAGATTAAGCTCTAGGTTTGGGAGAACACTCGCAGGGACCACAGTGACTGTGCGTCCATTACCTAAGAGGCTACTGCATCGCACCCAAGTGGAGATGAAAATTGAGAGGTTCGTGTTAAGATTCCTGTCAGAACTCTGTAAGGAATCCACTCAAGCGTCTGTTTATGATGAGTCGAAATAGCGAATGGACAATTTGGTAATCGGGCAACGATAATCAGTGAGCGGCAATCCGGTAGCTGCAGGCAATTAGAAGGCCCTGGCGATCTTTCAGTGGATACTAGTGACTATAGTTGCGTCCAGGTTCATCCGCGCAGTGTTAACTCGGGCGGCGGCAGTGCTGATCTCGGAATAATGCCCCTGTACCTAGCTAAGTACCTAGTCTACATGCCGACTTGACCGCCGGCAATACCCACCACAACTTTTAGTCTCGGAGTGCTAGTAGCGACCCCGTAACTTGGCCGGGAACAGTAAGTCAGTCATTGGCCGACGATCAATAAAACCGTTCAGCAACGTCATGTTGCCCAGAAGCTCGCCATGCCCCGTCGCATATCGACTTTCGTTCTATACTACTCCCTAGCATCTATGCATAACAGCATTGACAAGACACTACACAGCAAGAGATGACATCGTCCTAAAACTGATTCATACTCGTGGCCGGATGGTAGAAGACCTGGGGTTGATTAAAGAATGGTGTAGCCTCGTACAACTGTAGAATTATGATCCACCGAATCACATCACACCACAGAACTGCAGATCTCACGCTAGATAAAATTGGATTGTAGTTGCTAGTAGATATCTTCAGACACATAGGTATTGATCCACTTTCGGTCCGTTCCATATGACGCAACGTGTCTTCGATTTGTTTCTCGACTGCGGATATCCTCAGAAGAGTGCACGTTCTCTTACAACTTGGGTACTCCACAAGTGGTCGTGCTAAGGTCTTTGCTGCGATGCAAAGCTTCGGCTATGATTTCCATGGCTCCACAAAGCTCTCCATCCTCGCCTTTCCGCCCGACAACCTGAATCCCAATCGGCGCACCTTCCAGCCCATTTCTGATCTCCGGGTTCCCTTTGAGACACTCAGTTACTATTCATGACTCTAGTGGTGAGAGCTTACAGAGTTTTCTGCACCCATCATCCCATCGACCGAGTGACGGCACAGTTATTTCCCTCCTCAAGTCGGCTTCGGACACAGCCCTTACCGGTATCACCTGCATATACCTATTAGCATTCACCTCTAGGTATTTAGGCAGTCAAAAGTTTTGGCTTTTAGTGTGCAGATCCGTCGATCCCATTGCTGAGATTTCAAGACCTTTGACTGCCTATATACTCGAATAAGTACAGTCGTGGTAAGAGAGGGAGTAAAATCTTGAGAAGATATTTCGGCAGTGATCCCTTAGCGCTTTTACTCCCTTTCTTACCGCAATCTACTCGAGCACACTTCATGATCGACATGTCAAGTGCCCAAACTGCACTCACCGCCGCAGGATAGTCCACCATATTCCAAACCGCCATCCAGTCTATCGCGACCCAATCATCATGTTTTGGCGTAGGATGACTCGCAACAGGACACACAATAACGTCCAGGCGGTCCTTTCCCTGTTCCCTCTCCCACAGTCGCTTAATAAACGCTATCTCGTCTTGCTGTTTCCGGTATGAAAGCTTGCAAAACTCCATCAAGGCATTCGGTTTCATGTCTACCCGCTTCATTCGCGCCGCTAGCCAGGGAGACATCGGTTCTCCGCCAACGGACTCCAAAGCATCAAAAAAGCCACTCGTCCCGGTCAGCGTCAAAAAGCCACCCGTTGTAGCCCACGCAGATCCAAATTCTGGGAGGGAGATAAGTTCTACCGTATGACCAGTGGCGACTAAGGAGAGTCGCACTTCATCCAAAACCGCCGCGACGGGAGGAAGTGGAGTTGTGATACCATTGTTGCACAATAGGCCGATTTTCAGTTTTGAACTCTTTTGAAAGGGGGAAGAGAATGTGTAAGGCAGAACCTGCGAATCAAATCTCCACGGCTGGAGGCTGGTCAGGACCTCGAAAAACCACTTGCAATCCCCTGCCGTCCTTGCCAACGGCCCTACACAAACCGGGATACGAACAGAATCCAGGCCTAATATTTCGATTGTTTCTGTTCCAAGGTGTGGTGTTCTGTAGGAGGTCGGTTTGACGCCGAATAAACTGCAGCAAAAGGCCGGGACTCGGACTGAACCCGCCATGTCTGTGCCAATTCCGAGAACGGATCCCTTCATAGCAACGAGAGCCGCTTCACCACCGGAGGAACCGCCTGCGGTAAGTGTTGTCTTGTGCGGGCAGAGCGTACGTCCCCATAGAGCACTGTCTGTGTCGAATGACAGCTGCCCTTGCGGGGTAGCCGTTTTGACATACAGGATTGCGCCGGCGGAGAGGAGGAGGGCGGGCATTGTTGCGTATGTGGTGTCGGGCGTGAGTGCGCGGGAGGCAAGGCCGACTGAGGAGGGATACCCTGGAACTGAGAAGCTATCTTTGATAGAGATTGGAAGCTAAGTATGTTAGCAAAATATCATATGCGAAACGGTGCGAATTAGTTTAAAGGCGACGAGGGCTTCAGGGCAGAGAAACTCACTCCGTGAAGAGGACCTATAGGCTTTCCGTGCTCCTGGAGATAGCTGTCCAAGTACCGAGCCCTGTCAATGGCAGCGTCGAAGAAGATTTCCGTAAGGCAGTTCACCAATTGTTGCGCAATGGCTGCTCTCTATCGAAACGTCAACCTACAACTTCAGAGAGTTTACAAAGTCGCAAACCTTACAAAAGGCAACCGTAACCTCCTCCGCGGTCCACTTCTGCCTTGCAATTGCGTCCACAATGTCCTTTGCGTCATAATTCTCGGTTATGTCGAGCTCTCGATTCGTCAACAGACCACATTCTCTTGGAACAGAGGTCACATTGGTGCGCGACTTATCGATGTTTTGAAGTCGCCATTGGTCTGGAATCTTTGAGTCGCGCTCCTGACGCTTTCGAAGGCTGATTTCCTCCCACTGAGCTGGCATCTTGGGTAGATTGTCGATTGCAGGGAAACTGAACTATATGAGCGAATATGCGCAGCTTGCTTGTCTCTAGCCGAGCTCCCGTCGGCTAAAATTTGTTCGTAGTCAGGGACAAAGGAGCTAAATTAGGCTGGTATCGAACCGAGGGAGCGAGGTGGTAGATAGTTGGCTCGTGCAGTGGAACGCGGTGGCTTGCTTGCAAGGAATCATGACGGTAATGGACGGAGGTGGAAGTCCTTGTTGATATCGATACCGGATATGCTAGATGAAGACACAGAGGTTGTCGGCCCATAATCGACAACTGCTTGGCGCGCTGAATCTCTTTACGCGTCTTGTACCCTGAACCTTAGAACCTCACCAACTCCAAAATGTCCCTCCCGTCCAAGATAACTCTCTCAGAATTCACCACGACTTTAAAGCGTTACGATGCCACCATCACTGCCGCTTCCCGTCCAAAACCAGAAACTCTTTCGTCTCTTGACAAATGGCGCCGCACCGTCCTCCCTTCCGCGATAGCAGCGCGATCTCCCCCCCACATGACAAAGCCCGAGCTCTACCGCCTTGTGGATTGCAAACTGTCCGCCCCCTTCTGCTTCCTCTCCGCGCAGTCCTGATGTCCTTAGAAAACGCGGTAAAATGCGACCAATCCTACGGCTGATCGAGTCCAACGATGCCGACTTTGTTGTATCAACTACTACCACCGCCTTCTCGTCCCCCGACGTCCAATCCTCTTTCACGCACCTCCTCTCGATCAAAGGGGTAGGCCCGGCAACAGCATCATATGTTCTTGCCGCCCACAAACCGTCTGAAGCGCCGGTGTTTAGCGACGAGGCCTTTCGCTGGGTTGTCCATGATGGCGCGTGGGATACAAAGATCAAATACGATGCGAAGGAGTACTGGGACTACTACGACAAGGTGGGAGCGACCGCCAAACGGCTGGGCTTGGAGAATAGAGAGGATGTCGAGCGAGTAGGGTTTGTTTTGGGGCAAGAGGCAGCGGCAGCATCAGCGAAGGGAGGTGCCGCGCCTAAGGGACGAAAACCGGTGGAGAGCAAGAAGCGGAAATCTTCAGCGGTGGCAGAAGCGGAGAGCGAGAAAACGGAGAGGGGTAAGGAGAAGAAGAAATCGCGGCTTCAGGAGAAACGGGCCATTGATTCAGCTACAACTGCGGGAACGACACGATCTGGACGAGTTCTGCGTTCACGGAAAACGGCGGCGGAGTAGTAAGAGTGCATACAGATGATGTCGCTGTCTTTACTGTTTGATACCACCACATTTAATACTGAATCTATTGCTTTATTGCACTGGGCTTGAGCCTTCGGTCTGTATATTGGGTCGCTTACCGGATTCCATTCAATAGGTATGATGGCAGATGGCCACGATTCGCAAACGTTTAGCACAGCCTGAAACCCCTCTCAAACCAAATTCCTCCCAATTATCCACTTCCCTATCAAATTGGTAGAGATGCACATGAGCCATTCTCTCGTGCCCAGATTTCTAGCCTAGCTCACAAGCTCGCTCGGCTAGAAAATTTATTTTCACAGTCTGGGTACGAGATAACATGAGCCAGACGAGGACAATCTTGAGCTTGGGTTCGGGCATTCACATATTGCAAGTGATGGTCTGTGACCTAGCCCTTACTCAGTGCCATACAAATTTCGCTGTACCTGCTGACAGTGTTCCTCCGGAACGCGTCTTCTCTCGGGTGGGTGAAGTTCCCAACCAAAGTGAAATCGGATTTGTGAAGGGTCTGATTGTACTCTTTCTAGCTTAGAAGCTAGCTCGATTGCAGGACTTGAAATAATGGGAGCTTGCTGGGGATGATTCAAACGAAGGAAAAGGATAGACAGGTTCTGCTATGGAGGTAAACCTGGAAACTGTGGTAAGGTTAGGGATTCAGACAACAAAGTAGCTTCAACTCAATACCACCCAGTGACTGATTGGTTTCAGAAGCTAAAAAGGTTCAAAATAAAACCGCCGTAACTAGGGAAAGATTCTGATAATTTTCTGGTCGTCTCTTCAAAGTGATACTTTGAAGTGCAAACTAGAGCTGTGGTAATCATGACAGAATTCAGCCACTGAACGAGCCTTTTCTGCCATTCATGCACGTTCAAGAGTGCAGTACTAGTTTTGTTTCGTCCTTTGGGAATCTTGTTTGCGTGCATGCTTCTAATGTAGATCTCCCAGGCCGATACAGATTTTTAGTTTCGGCTACTGCTTGGGTGATGCGAGGAATGAAGCGCAGGTGCCCGATGACAGTGACCATTGATACCTTATGCTTATCTCAGGGGCATAGACAGATAGAGCCGGCTTAGAGTAGACGCATCTTGCAGCACTTTAAAATCCATGGAATCAGCCAGATAACACGGTAGTACAGAGTAACGTCGCAAAAGCGAGAAAACGCAAGACATCTGGTAGCGAGGAAGTACCTGCAACAAATCCCATCATAATCTGCAAAACCTACACCAATAGCAAAAAAGCCCTAGTGAATTGTTCTCTGGTTTGGGTTGCTATAGTTCGGCTTCGTTGTTAAGCGCTGGACACCGCGACGACGACGGTAGCAGATTGCCGGCGTTTTCTCACTTATGCGGTGCTACTGTACACTGCAGTTACACTGATCTATTCTATTACTACTTACTTTCGGGACCAAACTCCTAGGTGAGCTTACTTGAGCTCATGGGCTAAAGGCTCTGAGTCGTCTAGAGTATTCCCTCCCAACAATCATGAGTGTGAGCCAGCACAACTAGCTCATCTCAAGCAAGCTCACATGCAGCACTATAAATGAATATGCATCCGTAGTGCTTATCTTTGTTGTGCAATGTTTTGGCATAGACCTTTGTAGAGAGCCGCAAGAAACTCCGGTGCAGTTCGCCGGATCTGCCGTGCACATGAACGGGATATCATTGGATTTCCTCAAAACGACAAGGCCGAGTAAACTATTATCACAACCATTGTGCGTACATGAATAATCGAATCAGATACTGTGATAGGAGTCAGTTTCAAAGCACCAAAGAGCCCCAGAGATTGCCGACAGACTAGTTTCTAGCGCCGTCGGGGCTAGTTCCGTATGCGACATCTATAGCATTGAACTGCATTGTGCAAGTGTTGGATCGAAGGAATGGTTGGTTCTTCTCGCCAGGTTTCATATTTTTCTACGAGGCCCTGTGAGACCGGTCACTATGTGGGGGAAAGCTTTTCTAATTATTCCAAAATCTTCCCAGCGGATGCAAGTCCTTTGAATGGGAAGAACGCATGTTGTCGTAGAGGAACAAACTCACCTCCACCTCACAAACTTCATTCCCTATCATGACACGGGCTATGGTCATTCGTCCGGCGAGCGGCTCCGTGAAAATTCAGATCCTGAGATGATTGGTAGTATAATGCCATCCTAGACCTCGAGCTGGAAATTTCTATTCCCAGAACCTCCTGGCAGGTAGATAGGAAATTTTCGGAAAGATGGCTAATGCATTGATGCATCTCCAATGTAAGAGGAGGATAGAGATGGAGGTCTGTCATTACATCGATACGAACGCTCCATTCTATTCATACAGTCGCAGAATTCTAAAAGAACAAATTTCTATAATGCAGACTATATTTGTTGACCGATCCAATCCGATCGCGCCATGTGTAGCCATATGGCCGTTTGGCATGCAGACATGTTAGCAAAACAATGCTATATTGGCATAGAGGTACGTATTCTAGTGCTCAAGCATTGCAGGAGTGTAATGTGTGCACTTGCTGGATTGCTACGGCAAGTTTATACCATCCGATATTCATCGGATTGCGGGATTCCTACGATACCCATTTTTGGGGCTTTTTTACTATATCTTGTACCACATCTCTCAACTTACTCCGAAACCCTTCTACAATTTTCAGCCTACAAGTACATCTTGCATTCTCGATCCATCGCCGGCCTCTCGATCCAGGATGCGATAAATGGTTCTAAGATTCCGAGTGAAATTGATCCCATTCGCATCAGAATATGCATACCCTGAGAGGGTTTCCGGAATATCAAAAGAACTTGCAGCTGCAGACGGAATCTTGCCTCGTGATAAGATTCTGTGTGATGTTTATGGTCTGACATAGCCCCAGCCTTGATGTTTTGGCCTCGTAGGTGCATGACTCTACAGCAGTGTTACTCTGCAGCTAGCCATCTATAGTTATGCATGATGCGAGGGTCCAAGTATCTGATCTCGTTGCGTCATTCATAAAGTGACTTGCAGTAGTGTGGCCGCTAACTTCACTCAACATGATTTTTACCTTCATCACTCATCGGATAATATATAATATCATCGAGCAGATCTGATCGAGGCCAAACACATCAAGTACCCACACATTTAGAAGAGGGGTAATCTCAACAACGACCAAACAAATCTCACTGCGGTTTGCAATTATTCATGAATGGCTGGTTCATTCCGTAGAGTTCATCCCAATTATGCTCCAACTCCTCGTCACTACCAATTGCTACGACGGGCTTTGTTTAATATCCCTCAGAGGCACATCAAAATTCTAACCCATTTTGCGCAATTGCATTGACCCTTGATTTCTTATAGGGTATTCCGCGTAGAATGCAGATAGACGCACTCTGTGTACCCCTCTTTTACGGTCTCCAATGCCTCATCAATTTTATGGTGGCTATTGAGCCGCACTGAAAACCGACTACGCGAAGCTCTGGCCTCGACCGTCTATCACAGAGCACTTCTATTCTATTCCCACAGGAATTGTATATATACTCCACCGGTTCCTTGTTGGATATGTTCACCACAACGACTCACAGCCAAAGGCATCAACATGCCTGAAACCGATTGGGACCAGTACTTCCACCCCAAACTGTCAGGAAATGACAAGCCAGAGTTCGACTGGGCGGGTTGGGTCGAAGAGCACGTAGCACCCCAAGACCCCGCTACCTCTAAGAACTGGAAGGGTGACAATTGGGTACCCAACGATTACAAGCTTGCCGGTAAAGCCGCCAAGGATATGCACGACATGCTTGCTGGTGATGACGAAAACCGCACCGAAGATTCATCTACTCATGGCCTGGGTTGCCCCCCCGAGATCGCCAAAAGCCTGAGTCTGTTGACTCTCTATGACTTAGTGATGCTCCTTGGTGAGTGCCACACTTTCAGTGTTTCCTTCAGACAGCCTAACGAGTTCACTACAGATGACAGCACCTCGATGACATTCAAGGAAAAAGAAGACCCTAGTGATGATAATAACACTACAGCACGCGCACGCAAAGACACCCTCTTGAGGGTTCTCGAGGATGTATGCACCACCTATGAGTGCTGCGGAAAGGGCATCATCTCCGTCAAATTCTTTAATGCCCGTACGGGTTGGGGGAACGTGAACAAAGATAAATTTGATAAAAAAAAGTCCACTTATAAGTGCCAAGGAGTAACCCGGATTGGCTCCGAGTTAAAGCGGAAAATCGTCGACCAGTATGTATTCAAGTCGGACTTCGTAATGCCAAAGCCATTGCTAGTCATTGTGATCACTGATGGAAAGGTTTTTGTCACTCTAAAAGTACACTTGTGGATGCTAATTCTTTTGACGTAGGTCGAGGGCGAATCGGAAGGGCTACTGGAACACGTAGTAATCAACTGCGCGAAAGCATGTCGTAAAGATATTGCTAAGGGCAGTCACGGTCAGTCATATTCGCTCGTAGTCATGAAAAATTTCTGACGAGCTGCTAGCCGTGTCATTCCAGTTTGCGCAGGTTGGCCGAGATAAGGATGCAGCGAGATTCCTGAGGAATCTTGCCAAAGACGCAACAGTGAAAGATTACGTCGATTGTGTGCTAAGTAAGCATCTGAGTTTTCATCCATTTAAATCAGCCTGACCAGATGGCCAGATACCAGTCTTGATTACATCTGGAGGGATGATATGAAGTGGGGAATTGTATGCATACACTCTCTGCTCCTACAAATATCAATAAATTCTGACTAGACGTTTCCCTATGTGCATAGATAGCGCAGCTGCTTCTCGGAGCCATAACAGATCAAGTAAGTACTTTACTCTTCTTGAGCCAACTTTGGCTGACATTCATGAAGTGGAGCAATAAAAGCGCACCTGTGCAATGGAAAGATCAACCAAATAAGGCTCTACCGACAAGGTCTACCGCGAAGGATGATCAAAGCGACCCGTTTGTGGAGGAGGATATATCAGACGATGATTAGGAGTAAACAATGCGTACAAGCTGTCCTTCAGCTTGTCCAGATTGGTGGATCCGGAAGAACAAGATATTGTACTGTTGAGTACACTCAGATACTGCAGTTTTTTTCTTTGCCGAATTCGTGACGGTAGAGCTCTATGGTATAAGAATTTATAGTATTGTCTTGTTAAGTAATTTTGCAATTACGTTATTTAAGTACTCTACTATCTTTAGAATAATCAACGCCGAGATATATACCAGTAAGTAAAAATGCTACAGTTAAATGTTTAACTGGTACTACTCTACTAGAAAAAAGGGGATGTATTTTTTACGGTTCCAAAAGCATTATGCCCAAAGATTGATGGGGGACATGAGTGCAATCCTATTTATAAGTTACTATGGTTACCACTTTTTCAATAATTGCAAGATTTTGTAATGGTCTATGGCAGAAATTGATTCATCTAAATGATTGTTGTCTCTTTCTAGCGATGCATAGTAGCAAAACATCTGCATGGAGCTGACGATATACCATTGAAACGGTACTACAACCGCCCTGAGGTATTGAAAAGCGGCCGAAGCTGCAGCTAGAATACTTATAATTACCTACTACTGTAGCCTGCGTCGAGGTTCGGAAGTGACGTACCGCATCACGGGGGTACTTATGTCCGGTAAGTAAGTAAATATACAAAATAGTCACGCATCACGGAGGTTTCGTACGGTAGAGCTGGGGTACGTTGTTTTGTTGTCACGCTCACAAATGAAGTCTTCCCAGTGAAGCATCTCCATATCTGAGTCTTTGCTTCACCAAATCACCAAATCGCGCCCTCCTACCCTCCCGCACCTCGTACGTAAGGACTAAAACAGCGTCACAGAGACGCCATCCGGTCATAAAAAGCTGTCACGGCGGCCCCAAACAAAAATAAAAGGCGTCACGCTGAAACGCCCGTCCGAACCTCGACGCTTGCTACAGTATTCTTGGCAACAGCATTCATTACAAGTAGTTTTGCAATTTGAAAACATCGTCAAGTACCAATGGTCTCCAGTCAGTTGGCCCTTCTAACTGTTTCTGCTGCTGAGCATTCTAGCATTCTAAATTGCAATGGCTTTTAGCTCTGCTAAGCGTTGTTTGATGGTTTTTGTGCTCGACCGCTCGTTGATGGCTAGTGCAATCTTCTACTTCAAATTCGACACACTTTACCAGCAATTTCTCTCTAAATATTAGATCAATTCCTGCTGCGAATTTCATCACTTGCACACAGTTTGGGAACTTTATGCTGGTGTTTGGTGCAACCTGGTAGTCATTTGGGTTTGTACTTACCTAGCAATCGACTAGAAAAGTGAACATGAGTGTTGAATGTAGGGGACGCGGCGAGCGAATGGTAGATGGTATAGTATGGTAGTGATAGTGATGTCTAAGGGAATGGGAGGAGTGCCGGCTATCTACAGACTATATACAGCACCTGATCCTTATATAAGCAACAATGAATAGGTCCATGTTTCTAGCTTAGTTGTACTTGCCCAAGATGAAGTATATCTACAGCTGTTAAAAACCGCCTAGCCGTATCGAAAGCCGCCACTGAGAAATGCCCGAACACTTAAACTGTCTTAACACTTGCATAACTCTTTGTTTTGAAGGCTTAGAGGCATACGTGTTTAAAGCAACATACATATGTATTCCCACCATGATACTAGATTCAGGGTGTTTCAGTCTCACTACTTGCACTCTTTTTGGTCACATTAAATAATATTAACGTAACCAGTCGATATGTACTGCTCCGTGTATCATATCATTCACCACCCTGAATACACAACAATGTATGTACGACCAACCAAAACTTCTTTTATCCAACCCGCCCATGTCCCAATCAGTCTATACGAGAGAGCGGGACTCCGCCTGACTGCTCGAGCGGAGGTACTTGTTCCACCAGTCCCCAAAGAGGCTCTGTTTGCGGGCGGGGGGCAACAATTCAGGATTGCCATCGACTGTAGTACTAGTAGGCTGAAACGTCCCTGGAAACACCGGAGCAGGAGGCGTGGGAGGTGCCGCCGCGGAAAAAGACGTCGCATAAGACGTGGAAGGTGCTGTTGTCCGGGATATGGAGATGCCCGCTGTGTGTGTCATGATACGCACCGGTGCCTGAGGCGTTGAGGGTGTCGTCGTCTGAGCCACAGGAGATGTCGTCATTGTCTTCGTCGCCTGGGACATGGAAAGATCCGTGGCCTGGGCCACAGGGGGTGTCGTCGTCGCCTGGAACATGGAAAGATCCGTCGCCTGGGCCGCAGGGGATGTCGTCGTCTGAGACATGGAAAGTGCCGCCGAGGAAGACATCATCGTTGTAGCTCCTGATAACCTGGAGTTCCTATTCTTTTTATCAGTCTCCCCTGCATCCTTCTCATTCTCCTCCTCCCTCTTCCTCTCCCCCTCCTCCCTTCTCCTCGCCTTCTCCTTCTCCGCTTCCCCCTTCACCCCCTTCCCCTTCTCCTTCCCTCTATCTAGGTCTGGTTTTCTCTCCTTTGGCAGCCGGCGCTCCCTATGTGCTGCCACCAGCTCCTTGTGCCCATATTTCTTATAGATCACTATCAGGAATACTAAGAAGCCCATAATAACAGCGGCGGGCCCCACAATCTTCCAGAACTCCACCTCCGTCTTTGTGTGGTACTTCATCCCATCCAACGCAAAGTACTAACCAAAATACGTCAGCATAGTCAGTGGCGGTTGGTGGTTGCGGCATACCTGGGTAAAGAATGCCAACGGAAGAAAGATAAAGGTGATGAGCGTAAACCAGGACATGGTATCTGCCTGCCAGGCGATAGTTTCCCCCTGTACTTCGAGCTGGCCAAGCAGATACTGTGCTTCATTCCCGGCCTCATTATTACGCTCCACAATGCTTTGGCTTTGGGTGACCATGATTTCGTACTGCTCTTTGAGTTGGGAGTCCCGGGCCTGCCAAAAAATGTTACCAAATTGAATCGTAAACAGCAGCTTCACACTTACCACTGCGTCCGCCTTTAGCTGCGCCAGTATCTGGTCTAACAACTTCTGCTGCTGTTCTCGAGCCCTTGCTTGTTCCTGCCAATGAAATTTGTTATCCATATGAATCTAAAACGGCGTTAACTTCTCCAAAACGTACCTCTGCATCCTTCCTCAAGTGAACCAGAATATCCAATAATAGGGCAGACTCCTTTTCCTTGGGCTCTTGTCGGCCATTATTGGTTCCTAGGCTTTGGTTTTGAGGCTGTGCAGGCCCTGTCTCCGCGGTTTGCTGGGTGTCCGACGGGGACGGTGTTGTTTCGTCTACTTGCTTTCCTCGGTCCTTACCGGTAGATTCCATCCTGCGACTTGTCTCCAAGATTGCAAACGCTGGTGAAACAAGTTGTATCAACTGTAACACCATTAATACTTGGCTTCAACAATCCAAACACAACTCACCCCATCGTATGCCATTTTTGTCTGGCCAACCATCTCCTCAAGCTCCTTCAGATCCTCGCTTCGCTGTTTCGCCGCTTGTTCGATGACGTATAGTGCATACGGTAACTGCTCTGTCTGCTGCGAGATAACGGGGATCTCAACTATATTGCCGGACTTTTCAAATCTCCGGTTGTCTTCCATGCTGGATGAGGGATAAACGATCGAGCCAGAGCTGCTCAACAGTAACTTTGCCAGGTTGTTCAATAGCCTGATTTGGCGCCTTATGACGCTCATAGCCGCTGTAACAGCTTCCAGCTCCCTTGAGGCCCTTTTGACACGCGCTCTGCCCTCCACCGTCATGACGCCCTCCCCAAGGTCTATCACCGAAGAAGGGTCAGGCCCTATCCTCGTTCTCTCGGCTTGCAGATAGCAACGCTGTGAAGACTTAGCACCAAGCTTCAGTACGAATGCTGATGGAGTAACTTACGTTATTGTTACATTGCGCTAGAAACTCATCCAATATACGTTTGTCGGATCGAAGCACACCAGCGATCATGTGTGCCAGGACATGGAAGGCTCCATACCTGATTTGTCCCATCTTGGGTGAGGAGCCATTATCTACGGATTCTTTCGATTTGAAGGTAGCCACAGTGCCTGTAGGATGTGCGATTAGTAGTGTGTGGAGCATATCCGCCGCAACAGGACGACAAACCATTCCCGAATACTAAAAACCACGCCTGATGAACAACAACATTGGGAGGGAGGACGTCGCCGATGTCCCCAAATTCGGCTAAACCAACACTTTCTTGCAAATCCCTCCCATGCTCATACTTCCCGAGGTAAGGCACTGAGACAAAGAATGTTGATTTCCCTTCATCGTCATGCTTCCCACGGATGCGTACGCCAGTTATAAAGGGTGTCGGTGTTTCCGGCGAACTTAGGTCTAGTAATTCCGCTGCCGAGTTTCCGGGAAATTGAAGATTCTTGTCGACACTATCTAGTAATCTCTGGGTTTCGTGGGATCAGCGTTTCCATAAATAACTTTAGAAGATACTTCGAGAGTGGTGATTACCTGGGCTGGTGCACATGCTTCATACTCTCTGTATGGTGTTAGTCATTGCCCATAAATCGCTTCAGTTTGCACTTACAGCACTCGCAAACTCTGACTCTCATGCCCGTTGAGAGGAAAGTATTGGGGATCGAGTTTATCATCGATTTCATCTAAGTTTAGGTGTTCAACTGGCGTCAACATCTTCTGGCGCTCGCCCGCTGCTGACGGCTCCACAGCAGGCGCTGCTTGGCCCCTATCATCGTCATCGTCATCTTCATCTTCATCGTCATCGTCCCCAACGTCGCCACCAAAATCAGGCTCCTGTATTCCGAGGGCATAATTGTACGAGTATACTTTTTCACCGGCTATCTCCGGTTGTTTATCACTGGCCTGAAGGGCGATGATGTCGTCTTCAAGCTGGAATATGCCATTCTTGAGAAAAGGGTCACCGGATCGAGTCGCCATGGTGAGTGTCAAAACAGAAAAACTCCCTGTTGGTTTCTGGGTGTTCTATAGTCCTTATAATCATTCCAGCAAGTTGATGCAATGAAGCGTTGGTCATAACAGGGGCTATGCATACACAGATTGAAGGACTAGCCATTGCAATCGGACGAAAAAATAGAGCCGCAAGGCGACTCAGCAGCAAAGAATCGCGCAAACTAAAAAGCTTGATGACAGCGAACCTTGCATACTTCAAGATGCAATGCAGTAAAATGTGTTTGCGAGTCGGCTGTGTCGCATTCCAGCGCTGATCAATATTTTCAAGTCAAATTCTCTAAATTGTGAAGCCTTGCATAGTAAACAGCGAATCGGATAGGATTGTCGGTGCCAACTGGACCGCATAACGCGGGGGGCTGTGAGACTGGACTAGAGTAAAATTGAGTACAATTCACATAAGGCATTCGCTAAGTGCTAGTGCTGTGCTTCTGGGTGGCCGGTCGTTATCAATTTTATCACAAGCGAAAATAAATGAAAGGCCATACATATTATTGGGCATTCTTTGAATCACACCGCCCGTGGAGCAAACCCAAATCCAACCATAGGCACCATACAAGATATACACAGCAGGTGTTACCGTGGGGTGTCGCATGATTTACTTCAAATATCCAGTAGTATCGGAGCCTGGACGATGCTCAAAAATTCTCTCTCAAGGTTTGAGCAAATGTTTAACATAACCGGGGGAGGTGTATTTGCCTTCTAAGGTAACTTAGGCTAGCTCCAGGTATTGCTTAAACAAACGCGAATTGAGTGTAAGGTAGCAGAGGGTTTCTCGGTGTCGAAAGTTATTAGTGGATTGGCGACGGTAGTGGTGGGGCAGATCTGCTGACGAATTGTGGCGCCAAGGAACGAGGGTGAGGGAGGAAAGACATTGAGACGTTATGCCAGAGGTTTCCGCTGGAGAACCCAGTGGCGGAGGGTTCGTGGAATTAACATTGCGGGCTTGTCGATGGACAAGAAGTTGAGTGTTCCCCTTCGGCTTAAATACCCTAACCCAGGTTCCCATCGCTTACAATTTCCCTTGGCGCCAACCTCGATATAAAATGTGGTACAGGCTTAAGGATTTCCATCGCTAAAGACTTAAAAATTGACGAGTATCTTTGTGCATTATCTCGCAAGGACGGGTTCCGGGATTCTTAGGGTTGCTGCAAGATTGTGTACACCTTAACCACGCGGCGAGAGGAAGTTACTCGAGTGACTGATGATGAGTGTCAGGAAGCCGACTTCCCATAAGCTGTGAACATCAGGGCTAAAAAACCCCTCGCTATGTTGTTTCATGTCTGTGTTTGGGAAATCAGTATTTGTTTCCACAGGTGTAGCATAAAAAAGGATATCCGCAATAAGTCTGGCTTTATGATCTGTGGAATGTAAGATCGCGATGTTGTTCAGAGTGTCTCATAAACTAATTCGATCCGCTGAGTCTGATAGCAACAGTTGGTTTACTAACGACAAGTTGCAATTGCTTTGTAGACAACCGTAAACGTCGACACTTCGAGAAAGGGCAGAATGAGGTATACGTAACTATTTGTAATGAATTTTCCCCACTTGCTATAATCCCCGCATCAGCCAAAGTTCATCTTGGGAAATGAGTCGGCTGTAACTGTGTGCATCGACGCAAAGAGTGGGTTTCACAAGTTTCTAATGTGAATATGGAATACTATGAAGCCAGAGATATTTCCTGTCATATACCCAGTGACTCACGCCCCCTCTTTCTCGAAAATACGTACTGCTAGAACTTCTTCTCCCACCACGATAAACCCAATGTTGGTCGTTGTATGAACCATGCGGCAAGGTGTACAACGTTTTGCTATGTGGACAGGTTGGAATAGTGAGGCGAAATATCCTCTTAGTAGTGCATCAGCGAACTGGTAGATCTCACACATGCAAAACAGCCTTCCTCCAGCAAACAGCATTATCTCAAAAGCCCGCTCTCTTTGGTACTGCCCTACTAGGTTACAATATTCCTCGGTAGATGGCCAGCTAGAAGGTAGTGGTCAACAACATGTCAACATGTCATCAAAGATTTACGGCAGCACGACAAGACAATGAGGGAGTCTTTCACCAAAGTGGGTTGTCCGTTGGGCTGGTGGTTGTTGGCATGTTCCATAAAGCCCGAGTCTTTAATCAATACTTACAATTGTTTCCAGGCACAATGGAACTTTAAAGTGTGAATGATGATACTTCTTCCCGGGGTGGTGGATGTATATAGTACAATGGAACACTAGTTAACCAAATCACCTGCCATGCACATCCCACCGCTCTACGTCGCACATTGTGCAAGCCATTGCTCGTCTGGTTTTTCCACCAAGACACCGAACCTTTCCTCTCTAATTCGCAGAAGAACAGTCATTGCGTTTGTCAATCCATGGAACGGCGGCGGGGTATCAAAGCCGCCCGTACTTAGCCTACTGTCTGCTGGGGCTCAGGGTACTAAATCGGGTGCACATGTTGGATGGAGGTAATACTTAATCATGACCGCAGGTTCTTGTTAGTGGGGTTGATCATCCTTAGCTCTTCTTCGTTATGCTAGATAGCTGAACAGACATGCATAACCCCCGGGCCTACCGTACCGATCGTGGTACGGACATGCGGATCTCCAGTTCTGGGAGTGCTTTTTATACACAACGCACGAGTATGAAGGTAGCACGTGCTCTTAGCGAACCTTAGAATCTAGGTGCATCTAGTTTTTTGTAGCGTTGCAGGACGTCAGATCCGTTGCTCTTTATCTGTCCACTCTCAGCTGTGCTGACTTCTAGGCAACTCCTCAACTTCAAACGGCTGCATCCAGTGTTACACATGCGCTACAAAAAGTAGGCATTGGATCCGGGTGCATCCAGATATGATAAAATGGTAATGACAGCTCCGTATCGATGCAAATTGACTGCCTTGTATATGGCAGAAACTTTAATTCAATCGCTAATCCTGTAAGAAATGTAGGTATTCTCGGTAAATTCAAGCTGTGCACAAATCCCTCTCGAGTCCACACCAGCCAAATACTTTGTTCATGCACTCCCAGCTGAATCTCAGAATTCTTGGCTCCTCAGCTGTTCTTGGCGGGGAGCAGTCTAGACCAACTAGGACCTGGGCCCATGATCAGCTACGTCCAGCTCTTCAGCTGCGAGTTCTCAAGAAGAACACAGCAATCATAGTGTTTCAGCTGAGATATGCTCACAGCCGGGAAACAGCCTCAACAGCTCTCGACTTAAGAACAACATTCAAGCACATATGCATAACCCGCTATATAAAGGTACCCTTGACCCGAATACTCTGACTTTGGCTTCCAACCACATCGCCGAAATCTCCTAAACCATTACCTTCCACACTCTTACCTCTTACCACAAGTCAATATCAGCAATATCTCACAATGGCCCAAGTAGCATTTTGCGGCACCGGAGAAAGCACGAAGAATGGCTTAACGGGCAAGGTGTTTAACCGCCAGAAGATCTTGGACCTCCCGAACCTGCAACAAGGTGAACAGCACGAATACCTTGGCGAGGTCCAGGACTACCTCAAGCACTACGGCTACCTACCTAAAGACGAGCATTCCTGCACCAAAAACACTCTCGACGAGCCCACCTGCGGAGCCGTCAAGAAATTCCAGCAGTTCTTTAAGCTCGAAGAGACCGGCAAATTGGACACGGCCACCAAGGAGCATATTACAGCGTCCCGCTGTGGATTCCCAGATCTTGTGAACTCGGTCGACTTCCAAGTCGCCGGACCCTGGGCCTACCGCAACCTCAAATACACCTTCGGCACCCTTTCTCGCCGGGTCCCCGCCGAGGCTTCTCGCAACGCAATCCGACGGGCTTTCGATACCTGGACCAATGCTGGCGTGGGCCTTACGTTCACCGAGGTTGCGGCAAACCAGAACCCGGATATATTCATTGAATGGCGTCAAGCCAATGATCCCGATCATAATATGGTCGGTGGGGTCCTCGCCCATGCGGACTTCCCACCCGGGTTCTCCATCATCTCGAACGGCCTGCCGTTGCCACTTCACTACGACGACCAAGAACATCCCTGGGTGGATGGCGCTGTGCCCGGCGGCTACGATATTGAGACGGTCGGTCTTCACGAACTCGGTCACTGTCTTGGACTCTACCATTCCAACGTCCTAGGAGCCATTATGTATCCTTCGGTGGGCAACAACATTACGAAGCGCCGCCTTACTCCCGACGACAAAAGCGCGATTCGAAATCTTTACCCGAAAGTGCCTCGTGTAAATTCAGACAGCACTGACGGCCAGTCTCTCTAAAGCTACATAATGTAAAGTGTGGTAATATGGCGAGGGATGTCGAGAAGTGAGATGGGATTTTTGGGTTTTGGCACGGAGGAAACAGTAGGATGGTGGTCTGACGTTGCGGTTCTCCTTTTGTTGTTGCTATCTGCTTGCATTTTGAAGGATAGTCCTGTCTATTGGTGTTATGTTTAAGAAATCTATGAAGTAGGTTGATTAAGGCGCCTAGAGAATGTGATTTCATTCACATATGCAAACACTGGAGCTTCTATGCAATTGAAGTAAGCTGTTACTGAGACTAGGTACCCGCACGTCTTGTTGAAACAGCCTGAAGACAAAAAATTTCAGCCCTATGAAAGTGAATCCATATCCGCCAATCGATCAATTCTTACTACCCCACATACCGATAAGTAAAGCAATCGTGCTACCTGCATGCTTGTGTGTCATGTATAAAAAACATCCATATTGTAGGGCTGAGGATCTGCTGGCGCTGACTGGCGCACCACACTTCACTTCCACACTGAGATGGGCATGACGCTTATGCATGTCTGTTCAGCTGTCTAGGATAACGAGGAAGAGCTGAGGAGAAACACTAGTCTCACAAACCAAAACCTGCTCATATCTCTATCCAAAATGTGCACCCGAGTTAATATCCTAGCCTTCCTACTTATCATCTCCAGCAGACAACCGACTAAATGCGAATCCGCCGTCACCCCACTGATTTACAATGACCGTTCTCCCGCAAAGATTCGGTGTCTATCTACAATGGAGGACAAACGTGGCGATGGACAGTATGTGCGACATTGTACTGCGGAATATGCATAAATGGCCTATGGCAGCTGATATCCATTACCCAGCATGGAGCATTCACTTCCACTGGTCGAGCAGTTTTAGAGCGGATACGAGGTTGCCGGTCGAAGCATTGACTGAACCTGATTAACTAGCGTTCTAGTGAGCACATTCCCATCGTAGAGTTTCATCCTGGTTAGAAAAAAGCCTCTTTTTGAAGCCACCCCAGCTGCTCCGATCTGTCTATAGATCGACCAGGCCATCCGTCAGCGGCCCGATTTCTACTACTCAAGGATCTGCAAGTGGGGCTGAGTGCATAACTGCAAGATCCCATCGCCCTCTTATCTCTAGCCATCTTTCCTCCACAAGGTCGAGATGATAAGATGAGTAATTTTATTTGCGAACCTGCTTGAGATGACGCTCTTTAGCTATAAACATAGATCACGGGTGACCGGTAACGTTCTAACCTCCTATCAGAATAGCATGGCCATCGAGATCCATAAAGCCCACACACACTACGCTCTGCATCTATCAGGAGTCGCGATAGCTGGCTGTGACATAGGAATAGCAGTTCCCCTACCCCAATGGCATACCCCGATGGCATTGAGTAGAGGTTAGGACGGTAAATGTATCAGTTATAGTGGTAGTGGGTGATGGTGAATAAAAAAAGGTGTTGCTGCCATAAATGGCCTTAGAGGTTGTCAAATACTTGACGATCAGCAGGGGCGATTGAGTTGATTTATTTGTCATTTGTACTTAAGTTACCTTGTTGGCCTCGAGTGATGCCACGTGCACCGGCGGACCTGCACGGATGCAACAGAACGGCGAATTTTATGCATGCTAGCTCCTAATGGTAAGAGCCGATGCCTTATCCTTATGATCTGACAGCGGCAATTTTGGGCACTCCCAATCATCGGCTCCATATGCAGTGAGTGAGTGGCACCGCACACAACCGAGGCGTAAGTGCTCTTCAGACTAGTGAAATGGTTTGCACGGTGATAAGATCCTCAGAGAACTTACTATCAATACGATACGCGCAGAATGTCCGACCTTCCATGGAAACCTGCACCAGCTCGCTCGTATTTGAAATTGACTTACATTGCCTATTACGTAAAAACGTGGGGACGCACACCGCCTATTACCTCTCTCCGGCGGGCGGCGGGGATGGGCAGCGGGGATCCGAGATTCCCGTTGGGAGCTGCGGACTCTACTCAGCTTTAGCTTCTAGAAACGACATGGAGTAAAACGCATCCCGCCTCCAGTTTCCAAGTTTCCGCTAAACCTCAGCTTGGATCCGAGATGTTACCGGGACGTTGGGGCGGGATCGGGCGGCTTGGCAACACCGTCTTGTGCGGTTAGTGTGTTTTGGCTTTGCCTTGATGCTCGTGCATTCGGATCAGGCAGGCGGTCACGATAGCGTGCAGCGTTTCTAGACGCCTTTTTCTTTGCGCTGTGCAGACTCATTGAGTGAGCGTCTAACTGAGACTCTGGAGAACTTCGTTGGCTGGAATTGAAAACACTCAGAGTCTTTTGCTGCGAGACCCCCTCTCAATGGCGGATCGTCGCTACCCGACCCACCGACACGTACTCTAGCTTCCACGTTCCCGAACCCCACGTTTCGAATGAGGCGTTTGAAACCAATTGCCTTAGCTAATCTAATTGCGGTATACATCCACCGCAATTATCGGTCAACGGCCCGCGCCTTCTTTCACACTACCTACGTTCGTCTTTCGGTGCATTGGGGCGGTTCGAACGCCTGGTGAGTGACTGCAGCCAGATTACCGCCCACATTTACCCCCGACTTGCTATATTCCTGGTGCCCTACAGCGAGTCCCTTCTATACTTATGTTGTGGTAGCGGTTGGTGGAAGAATGCCCGTCGAAAATTCGGGTATTATGGCCGCTGGCTTGGTAGAGGGATTACTCGCAATTGCCGCCGGAATGGCACACACATGGGTGAAGTGAGAAATATTTTCCGTGGCTTCGGTCATTGCGTTGAGTGTTTTGAAGACAGGACGAAAATCTTCACCCGAACAATTCACTTAAACATCTACGAACGCAATGTCAGACATCTACGTTTCTTATCATCAGTTTAGAGTTAGACGCATTCCAAGAGCATAGGAATCATTTGCTGCAGTTTTGCTTTACGCTCACATATCTGTACAATCACTACAGATACCAGAGCACATGAGCTAGCCCCATCAGTTACTGCCGAAGTCCGTCAGCGATGAAGCTAACTGGTACAGGCCCAAATGTTTATAAAGGGCGCCATTTTTGTGCGATTCATAGGATTGTCTATTGTTCCCAACGACCTCCTATATGTGTGGCTAACTACTTCTAACGATAGGTATTATCCTGAGTATTTGTGGGATCTGACGGATCACCCTGTCTACGAAAATGAACAACTGTGATATATCTCAGAGTAGCATAAAACATCTGACCGAGCATGGAGCAAAATTATGGGGTGAACCGATGAACACCCCCTTGCAAGTCAGTTATCTTTCCATGGACCTTTGTGCCGGACATTAGCATCTAAAGGATGAAAATGTTATGAAAGATGTGGTTTGGAGAATATAGCGACAAAAGAGACAGAAGGGCTCGAAATACTGCGGCTTCAGCAGCTGCATATCGAAGCCGAAACAATTCACTTGCGGGTCGACTATTACAAGCACCAGATCTAAACTGCTGAGTGGTTCTTTGACAGCAGAAGTTTGAAAGAGGCAGCCGCGAGCTCGGGGAGTATCTTGAGCGGTTAGCTGTGGCTGAGCGGACTCACAAAAGGGCGAATAATCCCGAAACGAACCAGGAGAGTATTGGTGAACGCAAGAACGGTGAGGAGAGAAGACGGAGCAGAAGGAGGAGGAGGAAGAAATACGGCGTACGAGCCGTACTATCAGAAAAAGGAGGAGGAGAAAGATCAACAGCAAATTGATGCTTTCCTTCAGATGTCCTCCACCATCCAGTTTATCACTGCAAAAGCTTACATTTGTTTAATTATGATTTACATCAAGATTTCATTGGCAATCTCGAGTGCAATGTCTTTTGTCGATACAGGATAACTACCATATATACTCGGTCAGACGGCATGGACTAAAATTGTGGACCCATAGGTTCCTACAGTGGCTTACACACTTTATTACCGAGTAGATCCTCCCGCGGTTATTGCTGGAGGCTCGAGCGTGAGTGATATCATGAGTGTTATCTTCTGCCACTCAAGTCCTGATTATATATACCAGACTTCAATTGCGTGATTTATCAAGAATGAAATTTTCACCTTCCCGGGAAGCTCGAGGGAAGACGATGAATGTAGAGAAACCCCGGTTACCACCTCTAGCAAGATATCCACCTCTCTTTTATAAGTCGCGTACATGTTTTGTTTCCTTGAGTAGGTTCTGGTTCCAGTGTTTGTTTGCGAATCATGGTTCTGGCGGGTTAAATCAAATACCAACTTGTAAACACCCATAGAAATGTTTCCATGTTGCGGCGGCAAATTCAGTATGGTTCTCTTCTTCTTACCACCCTATGTGAACGACATCTTCTCCAATTGCACAGGTACACCCTTTGCCGTCATCCTCACCCCAATGCCTGAGAGCCAGCTCCCTCTGTGAGCAAATCTACCGCCGGATGAGCTGGCTTGTCACGTGAGAATCCGTAAGTGCTTTAGAGTACGTACATGTATTCGTGACTGTTCTAAGCTTCCATCCCGAACTCGCTCACACCGGGTACTTCCATGCTGAAAGTCCATCCTCACCACCGGGATGTTGCTTGCTTATGTGGGGTTGTACCTGAGTCCTTACCCACTTCGCACTTAAGTTTAAATATATTCTTTCGCCTGCGCTCGCTCCTTTTCGTCACATGCAAGCAGCCTTACCTTACCACAGTGTTGCGTCCACTGCTCCACCCATATATTAGGTACAAGTACTCCTCACTCCTCACGGTTTCGGCTTCCATCATCCTCTTCTCAAAGCAGCACTGTTTGACCTCTCTCCCTCACCCATAGTGTCGACTTGGTTCACCCGAAATCACTCTACAAGCTATTGAATTGGTTGCTTTTTGAAAGTCCTCTGCCTTCGGTCGAACCAGATTGCTGGGTTTTTCCACTGAATTGGGAGACCCATAACAGATCTTCATCCACAGCACCTCCTCAAAACAACCTCAACGACCGAAGACCCGAAACCGCGCCAGGCAGACACGAACCCGTCTGCAACTAGAAAGCCTGAAACGCGACTTTCATTTGCTACCGGGTTCCAGCGAGCACCACTTTCTCGCCATTTCGGGTCGACAAATTGCTTCGTCACATTTCTTCAACTCGGATTTTTTCGCGTAATTAGGTATCTAATCTCGCCCAGCCGTGTGCCCAAATGGCTGATCTTTTGTTTGCTTTCCCAGCCGCCGCCGGCCGTTGTTGTCAGTTCGCTAGCTTAGTTATCTGCCAAACTGACAGAACCTGTTTAGCGCTCCCTTTCTGGGGACAGCCTCTAGCTTCTTCGCATTCGCTCAAATCCGGCGCACAGCTCCTTCAAGGGCCGCCGGTTTTTCCCTCCCTTCTATTAAAGGCCGTTATAGGCCCCACCACCACGAACAACCCGAGCGACACCACACCAAACGCCCATATGGAATTTGGGTTCGTGTTTGTCTCAGATCCTCAACCTTACCCGATGAATCCACCACCAGATTCGCCGGCCGCTCGGTCACGAAAACGAAACTTAGCTCCAAAACCCACCATTGTCACGCGAAACGGTCGGAAATATTACAATGACGATTCCACCCCATACTGCCTCCCATGCGACATCAAGGAATTGAGCCGGCAAACGCTTTGGCACGAACTGAGCCGTGAGCTCTGGGGAGGCTACTCCAGCATCGATTTCAGCGTGGAAAAAATCCCGGATACGGTGCTGGAATTGGGATGTGGCAGCGGGCTGTGGAGTGCATGCATGGCCGACGAATTCGCAAAGATGGGGCGGTCGAATGTGAAGTTTACGGGTATGGATGTGGTGGATATTCATATGGACATGAAGGGCGTGGATTTCAAGTTCGTAAAGCACAACCTAATCACCATCCCATTACCTTTCGAGGACAATGCTTTCGACCTCGTGTTCTGTAGAGACATGACGCTGTGCTATCCATCAAAGAAGATGTATATAGACGTCATTAGCGAGATCCTACGAATTGTCAAGCCTGGAGGGTTACTTGAGATCCAATGCAGTACGCAGTTACCTTCGCCGAGTTGGTTATGGCAGCTAACCTTTGGTGCCAGATGACTATGTCATCCGAACTCTTCAGCGCACTTCGACATCCTATACTCCGGGTACAGGAGCCTACGAAATTACCTCAATGACCCAATTCCACCCCAACTCTGAAAACAACTTCATCCAGCAATGGAACGACCGCATAACAAAAGCGCTGGTAAAGCGAGATCTTCCACCAGTACCGTGTACACTCGTCGGCGCAAGTTTTGTAGGGGAGGAGGGAATGACGGAGGTACACTCGAAACGGTTCGCCCTCCCATTCGATGCGGTGTGGTGGGAATCCCCCAACGCCGACTCCACATCCGAATCCTCATCATCAATGTGCTCAAACCGGCGGAGCACCAGCGGGTCCAGTGTGGAATCTTTCGGCAGCACATCGAAAAAGTTTCCCCGAAAACGAGGAGGGAGCATCAGCGCATCGTCATACCACCACCACCATTTCAGCAGCAACAAGAGCTCTTCGACTTCAGGAGACAGCAACTTTCCAAGTCCACTGACGAACGAGGAGCGCGCGATTCGGTACCTCGCGAAGCTGACGTTCGTACAACTGATAGAGGCGCTGGAGCCGATCTTGCGCGAAGCAGATGATATAAACCTCGACGAATGGGACGGGTGGTATCGGGACATGATGCGGAGTTGGTTCGAAAATAACGGGCTGAGAAATGGGGAGTGCATGGAATTTGGGGCTTGGACGGGGAGAAAGAAGGTGCCGTGAATAGTAGCTTTGCATGGGTTGGGTCTTTTGTTATTGGATGTCGTGCTGGCTCACAGCATTCCACAGCACAGTGTGAATTGGGTGCGCGGCGTATGGGTTCGGGGGGGGGGTGTTTTTTGTTTCTTTATGGGCTGGATAAGCAGGTGCGGGCGGGGGTTGTCGATTTTTTGCGATATGATTCCTTAAAGAAAACCTTTTCTTCCTTCACCATCGGAATAAAAGAGGAGGCATTGTTGCCTGGTGGATCTGTCTTGCTACACATGTCATCATATATCTCGTTGCTCTCTGTATTGTTAGGTCGCTGGGTGATACGATGGTTGTCGTTTTCGCTCCTTGGAGCACTACTGTATCATATTCTGTGCGTGTAAATACTACCTACCTGCTGCAGAATCCTACACATATTGCATCCCTCAGCTGGGATTGTGGTGGGGCAGCAAGGCGGGAACCCTGATCCCTGGTCATAAACCTGATCGCCAGAAGACGAAATGACGTGAGGAGCCGTTGACACCCGTAATCCGCCCTCCCATCCTTCATCCTTCAACCTTTTAGTCTTCAACCTTTAACCCTTCAACTTCACAAGTCACCAAGCACCTCATACCGATATATCCTCTATATACTCTCTCAACAATACCTCCACCATCACCACGGAAGCTACAGAGCCCCACCACCCATCTCCACCAACAATGCGCTGAACCCACCATGTCTCACCAAGCCCAAACCAACCCGCCCCCCCTCCCCGACTTCGACAAAACCTTCATCAACGAAGCCGGTACGTACTTTCTCCTCCCTCTCCCCCCCAAGCTAACAGCATAGACATCGCGGCCTTCTCCCGCGCCATCTCGGTCCCGGAAGCGTCCGACGAAGACCACTTCATCACCGCCCTAAACGACTGGCGGCCGGTAAACCAGAAGATCCGCAAGAAACGGCCGCGCCGAAGAGGAAAAGACGAAACGCGAGAGGGCTTCGTGTACACGCTTACGAAATGGCCGTTGCTGGTGCTCGTGTTCGCGTGGATCGCGGTGCTGTCGGTGCTCTACGTTATGACCAGGTTTTACATCTCCCAGTATGAGTACTGGATTACGTGGCGGGGGGAGAGGAATAGACTGCGCAAGAAACTGAGGGCCGCGGAGAGTTATCGGGAGTGGGTGGAGGCGGCGCAGGCGCTGGATCGGTTCTTGGGTGGCGCCGAGGCGTGGAAGGAGGAGGATGCGTTTGCGTATTATGATCATGTTACGGTGAGGAAGATATTACGGGATTTGAAGAGGGTGAGGGAGAGGGCGGAGGAGGAGGAGAAGGCGGTGGGGAATGGGGCGGGGGGGAAGGCGGTGGAGGAACTGAGGAATTTGATTGAGGCGTGTGTGAAGGATAATTTTGCGGGGATTGAGAGCGCTCAGATGTACTCGCAAACGTACTATGGAACGAAGCATCTGGTGCAGAATTTTGTAGATGAAGGTAAGTTTCTGAGTCCCTTGGGATGGATATGGCAGCTGATAATGTTACAGTGGAAAGGTGCTTGAAGTTCTTGTGTGAAACGCATTTGCTATCACTCGAGGAGAAGAGGGTCATGTTTAAGCAGCTATCCAGCAACTACGGCCGTACGGCTCTCTGTCTCTCCGGCGGGGCCTGCTTCTCGTACTACCACCTCGGCGTGATCAAAGCTCATCTCGACGCCAACCTCCTCCCTAAGATCATCACTGGAACATCAGGTGGCGCTCTGGTTGCAGCGTTGGTCTGTACTCGCACCGACGACGAGCTCAAGCAGCTCTTGGTACCCGAGCTCGCCGACAAAATCACAGCCTGCCATGATGACACCCTCACCTGGATCAAACGCTGGATCTGTACCGGCGCCCGGTTCGACTCGATCGACTGGGCTCGGCGATGCTGTTGGTTCACACGGGGTTCCATGACGTTCAAGGAGGCCTACCTGCGCACTGGCCGCATCCTCAACATTTCCTGTGTCCCGTCAGATCCGCACACGCCATCCCTACTCCTAAACTACCTCACCGCGCCAGACTGCTGTATCTTCTCGGCGGTCCTAGCCTCCGCCGCAGTCCCAGGGATCCTAAACCCAGTGGTACTAATGACACAAACCCGTCATGGAACAATCGCGCCCTACAGCTTTGGGAACAAATGGAAAGACGGCAGTCTACGCACCGATATCCCGATCCGCTCGCTCAACCTACACTTCAACGTCAACTTCTCAATCGTGTCGCAAGTAAACCCGCATGTCAACATCTTCTTCTTTTCGTCGCGCGGCTCGGTGGGACGGCCGGTCACGCATCGCCGCGGGAAGGGGTGGAGAGGCGGCTTCCTTGGTTCTGCGTTGGAGCAGTATCTCAAACTTGACATGGCGAAGTGGCTTAAGGTTTTGCGACACCTGGAACTCCTCCCCAGACCTATGAGCCAGGACTGGAGCAGCGTGTTCTTGCAGAAATTCGATGGCACCATCACGCTGTGGCCGAAAACGGCGCCGAGCGATTTCTGGTTCATACTCTCGGACCCGACGAGGGAGAGGTTGGATAGGATGCTCAAGACTGGGCAGAGGTGCACGTACTCTAAGTTGAAGTTTATCGAGAATCGATTGAAGATTGAGAGAGTAGTATGTATCTCGTGATCATATGCCTCCCATCCAGATGTGGGCTAACATGCGAAGGTGGAACACGGCCGTAACATTACGCGCTCCCGAGCGAGTGAGATAGAGGAAGCGATTGGCAGTGGCGACGACCGGCAGCTCCCGAAACGGGAGAAACGCCGGCGCTCCTCTAATGCTGCGCTAGAGTCGCCGAGTACGGCTAGTGCCACTGGTATCTCGTCCTGGTTCCCGTGGTCGAAAAGCCCTCGCACAAGCTTTGACGCGAACTCTACTGCTGGTGTTGGCGGCCTGGGGGAGGGGCTGCATAGACGGAATGGGGAGGCTGTCACGCCAGATGTGAGTGCGGTGGAAGAAGAGGGATGGAGCAGTAGCAGTAGTAGCAGCAGTGATGGAGAGGATGCAGGTGGGGGGAGGGCTATTAGAGAAGGTGAGTGGGTGGAGAAGTTTTCGGCGAGAGGGGAGACGGTGTTGGGTGCCTGATTTAGAGCGTGATGGTTGCGATGCATTGTTATGGGGTATACTTGTAGAGGGAGTGATACCGTTTCGTTTATTCCTGTTGTAGATAACGTTAGTGGATATCTTAAACCAAGTGTGTTTTCCTGGTCTGGATGTTTGGTATTACTTCTCGTGGAGTCAGGATATCTAGTCTCATACTGGGCACTCGGTGGATACATCGGCGCAGCATGAACCTCCCGGAACCAGCAGTTACTAACACAACTCATGCCCACGCTACGCAATCCCGATTCCGTGCTAACCGATGGAGGCGAAACTCCTCACGCCCGGCATCCTGACACCTCAAAAACGAAGCCTCGGAGCCCAGCGAAGCCATCACGTGTCCTTGCGATAACGCGTAATCCGGAAGCAACAAGCCGAGCGAAGCCTGCAGTGCAACGCGGCGGACTCTAACCTCGGGTCCCAACAACCCATTCTCACTCCCGCGCCTCGTTCCCACGCAACCTCAAAACCAAAGCCTCACCATGTCCTCCACAACCCCTACACCATCACCATGCCACTCGCAACACCAACCTTCCTCACCGCCCTCCGCTCCATCCCCCACCTCCCCCCGAACTCCTGGTACTACCTCGCCTCCGTCGCCTTCGCCGTCCTGAACCGTCCCGCCGAAATCCCTCACATCTACTCCTTTGCCTCCGACCCCCCCTCCCCCGACATCCTCCACCGCACGAGAGAAGCCCTGCTCAAAGCCTCCGCTATCGGCGGCCTCCCCTCAACCATCAACGCCCTCAACGCCCTCAAAACTGTCGTCCCCGAGGACCTCCTCGACACCCCCTCCCCCACCGCCCGCAAGGACGGCGTGCGCATGGCGGAGGGGGACAGGCTGTGGGATAGTATCTACGGGAAGGTAGGGCCGCGGGTGATGCGGGGGATGCGGCGGAGCTACGACGATCTGGGGGGTGTGGCAAGACTGGTGTACGCCGGGATACTTGCGGAGGAAAAGGTGTTGGGGAAGAAGGAGACGGGGTTCGTGTTAGTTGCGGGACTAGTGACCGGCGGGGGGGCGTGGGGGGCGCAGGAGAAGGGGCATCGGAGGTGAGTTCTTTTGAGATTGTGAGGGGGGTGCTGATGGCTAATGGGGCAGGGGGTGCGTGAATAATGGGGCTACGTGGGCGGAGGTTGAGGCGGTGGAGATGTTGGCGGGGCGGGTGGTGGAAGAGGTGAGGAGGGCGGTGAAGGGGGAGGAGTTGGTGGGGAGGGGCGGGCACGTGTAGTTGTGGGTTGTTTGTTTCTTACGGGTGGCCGGGTCTGGGTCTGTCCTTTCCCTCAGTGACTCGACTGAGACGGTTTTTTTATTCGCATATAGACATCATAACGATCTCAGTTTAATTCAGTGGCGATTCGAAGCTTGTTATTTTCGAACCCTCCTCGAGCATAGTAATCAGCAGTGGGGGGTTGTGTGTAGACGTCATAGTCCGGACCAAGGGATGTGAAGAATGTTCGAAGGTGGAGGGGGCGGGTTTTGTTAATTAACTCGACCCCGAAGAGGAATTGTGCATCTGGCTCGTTCAGCCAAAAGTCGCCGCGGCCGTGGGTAGGGCGTGAGGATATAAAATCGCTCAATGATCTGCAATTTTTGCCCTACGTACCGGCGATAAGATCAAAGTGCCGGTTCCAGATTTGCGGTCTTCTGTCGCAATCTCCGGGTCGTGTAAGGCGTGCTCGGGTTCATGTATTATCACCCGAAGTTCACAGAATTCTAATTGTTGCATATATGGTCCACCTCCCTGGCGTATGGCTTCAGTTGGGCTGATACATATTCTCCCTAAGATGATGGTCATTCCAGACTCAGTTAGAGATGCCAGTTGAGTGCGCATGCATGCGTACAAGGCATACTCTACACGCCGTATATAAGATTATGAATGTACCTGTACTTGAGAATACAAGCTTCGAGCAATCAGTACATTTCAACACTAATGGACTGTCGCTCCATCTATAAGTCATCGCAATTCAGAAATGGATTCACATTCACATCCACAATCTTGCATCTATGTGGCAATCATGATGTCACTCCCTACTACCGGTAACGAAACAAGAGCAACAGTTTGGTTGTTAGAAACCCCGGCTGCGGGTGGTATAAACACTGGCAGGTTCGAAACTTAGTGCTGTAAACACCAACTCCCCAGGCCTAATACCTGTAGCAATACCCTTTTGCTTGAAGCGCCCTCTGGGGTTCTTTTCTGCCATGGGATGTCGAGCCTGGTCGATGGGTACCGCCGGCAACGAAACAAGGGCATATTGTTTAGCTTAGCGGGTGTAGGAAATGACAGTTATGGGCGCTAGAAACACTCAGACAACGGGTTTGAAATCTGCTGCGGATATTCTTTTGCTCCCCGCCGCTCTTTGCGGGGGTTGTGTTATCAAAAGTCGCTAAGTCCGGCCGATGTTGCATATATTCCACGGTCTTGCTGCCTACCACCGATATCGAAACATGAGCAGCCGTTTAGCCTAGCTAGTGTTAGAAACGCCGGATGCTGTAAACACCAAGGTTCGAAACCTCACAGACCACGGGTCTAAAACCCGCGGTGTCCTACTTTTTGCCCTTTGACATCCTAGACTACGTTCGTACGGGATGGTGGAAATCATGGAATACTGTACCCGCAGATGAGCTTAGGACAGCACCGCCTGTTAACAGGAAGTTTTCAATGGGACACCGCTTGCTGACCACATTTCCATTGATGGACAATAGCGAGTGATATAAAATGATTGGTGATGTGCGATCTGGCTCAGCAACGCGCAGACCTCTATAGCTATACTGTTTATGGCTTCGCCCCTATTCATCAACTCGAACACTGTGACTCTGCCTTTATCCACCTTCACAAGTAGCTATCCAGACCATCATCATCATCATCATGGCTACAAACCCTCTCTCTAATGCTTGGCTGAGTGCGAGCCCCAAACAGAAGCAACTAAGTGTTCTATCATTTTCTCGAACCACCGCTAGCAATTCTTAAATCTGGGACAGCAAAGTCTGATGCTGACAGAACTACCTTTTTTATGGGACGGACACCCTATACTAACCGCTAACGTCCCAAGCTCGTGATATCTACGGGTACAGTATAAGAGCAAGTCGTTTAGCTTAGTGTTAAAACACCAGCCGCAAACAGAAACAGCAAGTTCAAAACCTTGTGCTAGAAACACCCGGAACCTGCAGTTCTCACACGATAGGTACCGTAAACACCAAAGTCTCAGGCTCGAAACCTGCTGCGAATACTCTTTTGCTCCCTGTCGCGTTCGGAGTTTCTTTAGATATCGACTGACGATTGCAATTGTGAGTTCAAAAGTCGCTGAGCTCGGCCGGTCATGCTCTCCATTATAGCAAATAAACAAGGCTAGGTTATTTAGCTTGGTTGGTGTTAGAAACACCAGGTTTATGTGCTATAAACACTAGGACATCAGGTTCGAAACCTGGTGCTAGAAACATCAGGTACCGGTGCTATAAACGCCAGGTGCTGTGAACACCAATATATAGGTTCGAAACCGCTGCGAATACTCTTTTGCACCCTGACGCGGACTGAAGTTTCTCTGTTGCCGTTCCAGATGGGACGATTGTGGTTTGGAAAGACCGGCCGATCTTTTTGAAAACCATAGTGCCTTCCACCGGCAATGAAACAAGAGCAGCCGTTTAGCTTAGTTGGTGCTAGAAACGCCAGTACAGTAGACCTAGGTTCGAAACCTGGTGCTAGAAACGCCAGGTGCTGTAAACACCAATGTATAGGTTCGAAACCTACCGTTTAAACAACCGGTGCTGCAAAAATCGGGGTAGCAGGTTCGAAACCTAATTCTGTAAAGATTCTTTTGCTTCTCACCGTGGTCCTGTTGCAAATGTGATTTCAAAAATCGCACTGAAAACTGCTCCAACTTTACCTGCTCCCCACCATTCCCGGGCCTAGATGGGCATTGAGTCCGGCGGGAATATAAAATGAGGGCAAAACAGTGATTAGGCTATACAGGTTTCGGACCTGCGAACCGGGTGTTTACAGCACCAATTTTGGGGCATTCATTGCAGATTTCGAACCTGCCTGCGAGTGTTCTAACCCCCACGCTCAGCTTTCTAGGCTAAGTGTTTATCCCATGATGAGTGGACAGATTTACTCACTCAGATAGTCGGGTGCATGTAAAACGCGATATCGTATAAACTAGCGGCAGAGCAACGACACCAGGAAAATTCCTTTGAGAAAACCTCTGGGATGTATATATACCGCATAGCAAAGAAAAAATAACCGCAGGTTTCGAACCTGCTTGCGAGTGTTTCTAGCACCCGTTGAGTAACACCCACAGGTTTTCGAGCCGGGGTCTTGAGTGTTTATAACACCGAACCTCATGAGTTCTACAGGTTTCGAACCTGACTGCTGGTACTGCTGGTGTTTGAAGCACCATGCTTAGCTGTCTAGGTTATATGTTTATTTCATGTTAATTAGGGGACCTTGTGGGGGGAACGTCTTGGTCCAGGTACATGTACTGTCTTAGGAATACTTTCCTGTTGACAGTTTTTTCAGTCCCCGAATCGGCCAAGTATGCAGACGCCGCTAACGTACCAACCGGTACAGTAAAAATATATCCATAGGGTTTATTCCAGAGACTTAGGTGTTTACAGCGCCGCAGGTTTTGAATATGCTTACTAGTGTTTGTAACGCCATGCTTACCAGTTAAGTTTCTTGCTAAACTCGATAGTTTTAACCATCGAGTAGAGTTTATAGCTAGCCAACAACCCTGTGAAAGCACATACTGGATGTTCTATAACCGCAGCCTAGGAGGCGATTCTGCTCAAAACCTGTCAAACGATTTACTTAACCATCTGCTGAGTGCAAGAAACAACAAAAGTGATACCGCAGGTTTCGAGCCTGGGACTTGGGTGTTTATAGCACAACGGGGTTCGAACCTGCTCGCTGGTGTTTGTAGCACCATGCTCAGCCAGCTAAGTTTTTTGCTTAGCTTGATGATTTCAACCTTGATCCTGTGGGAGTTATGGCTGGTTGCAGAGGCTAGATTGGTGTTGACGCCCGAAAACGAGAGCAGTCTCCAAACGTCCGGTCGAGAGCTAAATTGTATCCGCGAATGGAATCGATTTTATTCATGAGCAAAAGTGTGTTTGTAACGCCATGCTCACCAGCTAAGTTTGTTAATTCGATGGGTTTTAACCATGGCCACGTAGAACTAATCCTATTGTGAAAGCCCGCTTTAGTGATAACTCCCAAGGGCGAGGTCAGGTTCTAAAACATCCGATTGAAGGCTGAAAGTGTATCAGCGGATGGACAGGAACAAGAGTCTTAAGCCAAGCCCGGCTAATGTGTTCTCTTGCACCAGCCTTCGTGATCAACGTGCGTCGTTCCTCGCTAGGCAACGTATGCACGGTCGATGTTTTTTTTTTTGTTTTGTTTTAATCATACTGTATTCACTCTACTTAGAGTATGACAGCCCCTTAGTCCCCTCCGCCTCCGGGCTGGCCGGCTAGATGGCGGAGCTCCACTCCTACTACCCGTCGTCCCCTTTGCACGGTCGATGTTGTAGTAACAAGTATACTGTCTACCACCAGCGAATAAACAAGACTAGAACTTCAACTTAACCGGTAGACATGGCACTAGAAACGCCAGCTCGGTGCCAGAAACGCCCAGTACTATAAACACCAAAATAGTAGGTTCGAAACCTGGTGTTAGAAATGCCATATGCATGGTGCAGGCTCCAAACCTGCAGTCAGTGCTCTTTTTCTCTATTTTATCCGACTCTCCCAGAAGCCGCTCTAAGCACAGGGACGGAACAGATAGAATGGTGTAAAGAAGCACGGGGTTAGATGTGTTTGAGCGTGACTGAGTGGCAGCTTGTTTTAGTACTACCAGCTAATTGGTAAAGTATTCTTGTAAGTACGGACTCTGAACATGCAAAAAGCTACTTCCCGCACTTTTCGAGTCTGCAATCTAGTACCTTCGTTCCATTGTCACCATGGATCCTACTAACGAAAATCCGGAGTTTCCCCTCACAATGCATGTCACCGAAATCACTCGGCCCGGCGGCGCCTACGCTGAAGAGCCGGCTGGCCATAAAATTGTGGGGCCCGGCCTGCCCGGCCGTTGGGAATAGTGCTTGTATATTCGCTATTATGTACCATAACTATTAAACGCCATTTAAACCAGCAGCAAAAAACCCTAGAGCGAGGTAGGGATAAAAGCATTTGCAACATGTTTTAAACCTGCTGCCCTGGTGTTTATAACACCTGAAGTTTCGAGCGCCATGAGGTTTCGAACCCGGTGTTTACAGCACTTGGTGTTTGTAGCACCAGTTAAGCCAAGCGATCAGTTCTTGACATATGCGGTCGTTCCCACCACGCTGTACAGGATCTGAGGCTATGACTTCAAAAGCAAGCGCAGAGCTCTAGCAAAAGAGTTAGCGCTACAGGTTTTGAACCTGCGGTCTGACGTTTCGAGCGCCATGGAGCTTCAAACTCCGGTGTTTACAGCATCCGATGTTTGTAGCATCCAGACTGGCATTTATTGCGCCCTAAAGTTTCGAACCCTGGTGTTTACAGCACCTGTGACCTGGTGTTTGTAGCACCAGCTAAGCCAACCGATCAGTTCTTGTATGCGCAGTGTTCCACCCAGTATTCCTAACCGGCAGCCTGCATGAAACTGGGTCTAGCCTGCGCCAAGGTATGTCAGCAAAATAGCGGCCGATCAGGTAGGCGGCCGGGCTTGATGCAGCATAGAGAAAGATGCCGGGCCTGATCTGCTGGCACCTAAAAAGCCCGGGCTGCTTAGAACCCCATTTCCACCATCCTATATCGGACCAAACTAGGGTCTCAAACGACAAAAGAGAGCATTGCAGATTTGAGCCCGCGGCTTAGCGTTTATTGCGCCCTGAGGTTTCCAGCCCCGGTGTTTCCAGCACCAACTGTGTGAGCACTGCAGGTTTCGAACCCGCATCTTGACGTTTACAGCGCCATGAGGTTTCCAACCCCGGTGTTTACAGCACCAGTTAAGCCAAGCGACCAGTTCTTATATGTGCAGTGATTTCAACCACCTTGTACTGGATTTAAGCTACATACACATCGGTGCGTGTAGTCGAGGGTGCCATAGTCCGCTCGCGTGGGAATATGCGGCTATTGAGAAAAGCGAGACGTGCGGACTAAGGCATTGAAGTCTCTGTTGGCTTCGAGATTTTCGGCGATGTGCAGGATGATCTCGTTTAGCAGCTGGGAAAAGTCATCTTTTGCTTGCTATTAGCGAGATCAAAAGTAGTGGAGATTTCTTTGACCATGAGGCCCGGACTACATGGACTCAATTACGGTGCACAGGTACCAATGGTAAATCCAGGGAACCGTATTAGACGATATCGATAAGTGGTGGAGAGAGCCAATGTACCTCTAAATCCAGGTACCAAGGGTGGGAGTATTTGGTTTTCAGCTGTTATCCATATGATATCAAATGCTCGAAATCCGAGTTGATGTGGGGTAATATCGTGATCATGGAAGTGTAGTGTACAGAGCATCCCTTCCCAGACCTCGAGGGTACTCCACCACCACGGTACAAAGTTCTGAAACTCAGGAGTCTATCTTGATCGAGTGATTATCTATGATGGTGTGTATTTATTTGTCGTCGGGATCATTGAAGGGGGTCAAAGCCTTCTATCCTGACCGCGGGACACTTGTTGGATAGGCTAAGCCAGAGATGTGGAAGTTTAAGACGACTATCTTTGGAGATAGCCTGGCTTGACCACCCTTTTTGCAGAATCACTAGTACTTCGATTAAACAAATACTGCATAAATATGTGCACTTGCACTTTCATTTGCACTTGCGACTTTCTGCTCCCTCCACGAACAGTGTAATCCTCTCTCCCTCTCTCTTCAAACATCGCGAATACAAACACATATTTCGTCCCATATCTCGGATTAACGGCATACACATCGTCATGGACGCCACCAGCCACAGCCGAACAAGTTGCATCACGTCAATAGCAGCGGGTATCAGACTACGTGCAATGCCACACGCTCCTGTGCCACTTTATGTCGATCTTATGAACGGCATCAGACGCGGCGTTAAGCGCAAGGTCTTAGTAGGCACTAACACGCGGGTGCGCATTAGACTTTTCTATCTTTGGGAAGGGCTCCCGAGCTCGAACATTACCTATAGTGGTAATACGCCTCTTATGTTGTTGAAAGTTTTGTCCTCGTTTGGTGCCAGAATTCAAGCGGCAGACGTAAAGAGGTTTTGATTCTCTCGCGCTTCGGTTTGTGTTGTGCGGGAAGCTCGAACACGAAGGGTCAGTCTCTGGGACAGAGACTACCTGGACGCATTCTCTAGTCTCGATTACCCCTGAATGCAACAAGTTACGATCCAACTTACGATAAAGTAGAGTAAACCGGGACCGACTAGAGTTACAGAATTATTTTTAGCGGCTGAACGAGAGATACCAAACATCTACACTTCCATCAGAGTTCTTTTTCCCATGCTACACTCACATCTGCGAGCGTCTTTAACAGCACTATATCGTAGGATCGGACGCTGACAGGCACTATATCGAGATAACGTGCGTCTGATCGATCTTCTACCTCCTATTTCTTCCGTATATTGCTCTAGATGTAGATTCGTCTGTATGCGGTTGGCAGCAAGCTGACCAAGAGACTCCTCGTGCGCGGACGCCAGTCCGACGCTGCGAGACGTACGTAGGGAAGCGCAGGAAGCGCGAAAGAGGTTATTCTCATTTCGCTTGTTCCCGCTACATTCGGCGGCTAGGGATGGTTCTTCGTCAGAGATGACACCCACTTTTACGGGAGCCAGCCGATTGAACACTTGAGCCTCGATACGCAGGATACCAACCACCCCACCACAATCCATCTGACCACCAACAATTCTCGCGCCTTGTGCGGGGCTCGTCTCCAACAATCGCGCTCGTCAGTGACAATCGTCGACCCAGTCAGACTGCACGACGAACGTTTGGACGTTACACCGGCGTATACCTCGCGAAGCCGCGCGGAAGCTTAAAGCAATCCGGCGAACACCGAAACCCCCATTTCCGTTCTGTGAAGTGTTCAACAACACTCTTCAACCAGAGTCAACAGCAGCACTTCGAGTACGGCTTATCCAAAGTGCGGCTTTATTCACTAATACGAGCGTAATTATTCCTCAGTGGAGCGGCTTATTTCCCAGATTCTACGGTGAGGTTTACGATTTATTATGTTCTCTCTGTGATTTTATGTTCGTTGGCGGCAAGGTAAGGCCAGCCTGGCTGTCAAAGGCGTCCCAGACGAAGGTCTGGGGTGCCTTCTGCAGTTGCGCGGCGGCTGTCATGCGTGCCAGCGTTGCGGATCAAGAGAGTTGGTTTGGGATCGAATAGTGCACAGACGTGGTCCCACCGCTAAGGTTCAGCAACTGTTTATTCTGTTCACTACACCATGATCGTGCAGCGAAACCCAGGATCTGGGGATGAAAGTAATTAGACACGCAGCAACCAGTTCCGACCCCACCATGGGAAATATTTTGTGCATATCTCACGGAACTCGGAGCGAAAGCCCCCCACATATGCTACTCGACAACTGTGACCGGTGAGGCGGAACAACATTACTAACATTGCTATATTGTTTGTCCCTGATGCATTGTCACGGCGCGAGGTTTTGTGACCTACGCCATTGGGAGTACACCGGGTGTAGGAAGCTGCTATTGTTCCTTCAGGCGCGGAAAGCGCTAGTGTCGATTTTTTTTGTCAGGTGGCATCAGGCGGTGCTTTAGAGCAGCTAGGAGAATGGGGACTTATTGTTACATGGTGTGAATCGTTTTCCGTTCTTTTACCGGGTGCTTGTTATTTCCAGGGTTGGTGGCAGAGCCACCCTAAGGTGATTCGGCAAAGATATCTCCTTGCGTGAAAACCAACACATACGCGAGATAGAGTAGCAATAACGATATCAAAGATATCACCAAGTTACTGCGATGTAAAAGAGTATTTCTAACTTAATGGAGCACTGGAACGGTAGTCCGCCCTAAAACTCGTCCACACTGCCGGGCACCACGAGCGCCTTACCATTGTTCAGCCAGCTGGGACTACTAGATCTACCGCGTCGACTAGAACTCCCGCTCGTACACGTATGTGTAGCCGCGCCGAGAACATGAGTTATGCCCGAGGTTTGTTTTGGGCGTTCATCGCCTTGGGCCTTGGGCCTTGGCGCATAAACTCTCCCTTTTACCGCGGCTGTACACATTTATATACTATCGCTGCTACTGGGTCGATTCGGCGTTGAAGGTACATCTTGTGGGATCAAGGCAAGAGATAGCCTTATTCACGTTGGCGTTGAAACTGCTATCTAATACTGTAGGGGCAACACTGCCTGGCTTAGTCCCGGTGGAGCCGAAACCTTTTGGCATCGCCAACTACTCTGATTTTCTGGGCTTATCTATTGGGATTGTGGGGTTGGGGAAGAGGGAGTGTTCGGTGTCGTCGAGTTGTTGACAGATCTAGAGTACGAATGCAAGATTCGCCATTCTCGTCTCTCCGGACACTTGGCAGTGCATACGTCACAAGCGGAGTTTGTGGACGAAGCACCTAGGATTGTGGATGTTGAATCCATCGTTTCTTACCACCATGGCCATTAACAACGGGAGCCCGGTAAGTGTGCTTGGAATCAAAGCCATGGGTTTGGAAAGCCCCGAGTGTCATGAGGCTTTGGAACGGATAAGAAAAAGGGAAGGAGGGAATGTGACCACACATGTCCCCGAACGGATGTAAGGAGTATCGACGTATTCCGGACGCTCCGAATGACATAGAGTGAAGCGCTGGTCACAAGGCATCTATGCCTTGTGATTGGTTGGCAAGTAACGCATACACAAACGTCCGTCGCGTCTCCCTTGCCATGGTACCCGATTGTGTCAGAAATGTCGATCCGTCCTAAACGAGCTGTTATAATATGATTTATCTATTGATAGACTAGCAATAATTGAGATTTGGATGACCCAGGGCGAAATGTTCCTTGTATCGACTCTGTTGCCACACCACCTGCACCGTCAAGGTTGCGGTCCCCAGGTTCCTTCCAGAAGTGTACCGGTTGCATGGCACGGGCTGCGGACCCAGTCCCTTGGGTCTAGTCCATGCATCTCACAAAGGATTTGGGACCGGTTTTGCTTTTCCCATACCAATTTCGATCGATCGACCGTCCCATCATCATCATCACGTCCTCTCCCTCTCCTGTTTTTCCTGCAAGGGTACGGCGAGGGAAGTTCCAACTACATTATTTGCAAGTCCCAAGCGGGCTCTGGACGCCTCCAAAGGTTTAGATTGGGAATGTCACATTGGGAATGGGTAATTTGAGTGTTAGAATCTGTGATCATTAACTCATCGACACAGCTCAGACCTCCCTCCTCCTCCTCACCGGGGAGGGAGGGAGAGCAATGCTATATATTGAGCCAGAATCCCACGATCAATCCAAACACTCCCATACCCAGAGTCCCGCTTCCTCTACAAGCACCACCTCCCAACCCAAACCCCACCATGCCTTCCACCGCCTCCACCCCATCAATAGACCTCCCCCCCTACGTCCTCCTCGAAGTCTTCGAATTCCTCCCCGGACAAGACCTCGTCGTAGCAAGCCACACCTGCCGCCTCTGGAACCAACTAATCATGGCGCGGCGGCGCCTGCGGGCCAACGCCTTCCTGCCCTCGACCTACGTCCCATCCTACCCCATCCCCGACACCGAGCTGCACCCCATAATCTCGCAGCTCCACCTCGACGACACCGTCGACCCCTCCGAGGCGACCTACGGCCGCAACAAGCCCGCACGGCGCATAAACGCGTCTCCGGTGGCTACACAACTCGCAACGTGCCCTGCAGTCACGGAGCTGAGGCTCGATGTCATGAAGTACCATCCGCACGTAGTCGTGGCGAACCCGGACGGCGTTAGGGTTGCGGATGTAGTCCGGGAGCTGGCGAAATAGTTTGTCCCCCCCCCACACGGGCGCTCACGCGCGGTGGACTGACACATACCAGTAAGGCGGTGACTACAAACTTCACGTACGACGACTTTTTTGGCCGCGAGATCTGCTCGAAGCGGAAGTATGAGCGCAGGAATCACATGCGGCGCGCGGACATGGTCGGGAGCGGAAAGTGAGTCCCCCCCCCCCCCCCCCACGTGGTCGCCGCGGGAGATGTTTGCGCTGACAGAGATAGGGTGCTGGTGACGTTTGGGCCCGCGACGGTGTTCGACGGGACCGTGTTGTTCCAGGCGCTAAGGTTTACGGCGACAGGGGGGAAGAAGGAGGGTTATCGATTTTGGAGCGCGTTCGCGTTCGAGACGTAGTCATTGTTGGGATTACTCTACCTAGTTTACTGTGTAAGATGGGGGGGGGGGATGGGAGTTTGCGGCGTTTCGTTGATCGGACATGTTTTGGGGCATGTTGGGGTTTCGCGTTTTTTCGCGCGATGACGACGGGATTTCTTTTTGCAGTGTGGATAATAATATCTTTTTGATCGACAGCCTGAATTGAAGGCGACCCTCGTGGCTCGCGAAATATTTAGCGAATGGCGACCATGCGCTCATCATTGGGAATCAGTGAATCTTGATTCGCAAGATCCCAGAGTCCAGATACGACTTTTTGCTTTTTTTCTTTCTTTTCTTTCCCCACCGGAGCTAAGCTAAACGGTTTCTTTACTTTTTTCGCTTCGGGGTGGCGAAAATGGAGCGTCTCCCGGCAGTATGGTTCGATTGTCTGTGCTTTTTGATTTCTTGCGTTATCGGTGGGATGGGTTTTGCTTTTTGTAGGATACGTGCATGCGCAGGGAACGTGGGGTATTGGGGATTAGAAGTTACTTATTTCTCGAGGTTTGAGTGCACCGGTGTTACAGGTGACAGTGACGGACGGTGCAGGTGCAACATGCAGCTAGATTGTGTATGCGAGGGGAGTACTTAAGTACCTATCTAGATCTGCTTGCGAAACGATGAAGTGTACTTCCCGCTGATGGAGAAGCAGGAACCACTGTACACTCTGCACTGAGCATAATATCGGTACTTCCAGGCTGCGCGGAGGGGGAGCAACGCTGGGCGTGTGATGGAGCTGGGATGACGCTTGCCACATGACTTCTGTAGACGCGTGGAGACGGGCCGACCAGACGAAAAGAAAACTCACCCTGACGAGAAGAGGAGAGGGAAATATTTCGAGGGTGGTAGGCAAGTTTTGATCGATCTCGCAGCTAAGTTTCGATTCTAGATCTGTTGCAGCAGCCAAAGCCTGGTGCAGCTTGTTTAGGGGAGAGTGAGGAGAGTCAGCAACATCCATCAAGTTATATGCATACTTACTCTCAACGCAAGGCATGATATATCGCGGAATAATTCCAATCGTGACCGCATGTAGCAGCGCCACAGAAGCGTGTTTGGAAGGCGAAATGCAGCATATGCAATGAAGTCAGTTTCTGTATACTTGGACGGACATGGAATTCTTGGGTGGTGCATAACTCGAGATCTAGACTGTGCGGGCTGAAGTCGAGAGGCAAACGTTACTGATCTTGTTGGTGTTCACTCCTCTGCTACACGGGGTTCTGATTGGTAGGTCTTGGCTTGCGAGCCGAAAGATGTCTCAACTTGCTGACGGATATCCCTTCAGCCCGAGTTCACGGGCTTCCCCGTCGTCCTGCATGCGTCCCAAATCCGGTTGCTTCGGAGGCCACGTACCAAAAGTAGCGAACAACTAAGAGGGTGATGCTCAGCTGAATCGTTGATTTCCCACTCCATCGAAAGGACATATTTGCAATTGGAGAAGTTATGTCCATCCTCCCTCGGATTTCCCAGCCCGTGTATATGGTACCGATCCAATCTGTGATGCGTAACAACTCCATCTGCACGTAATATGGCGACCACGGAACTCCAAAGTGCAAGGATGACCGGCCAGTTAGGGAAGCCACACCCATCATCAAGTCTTGGTTGGAGTGTGGTATTCTAGAGTATCACAAGAAAATACTAGTACAAGCCACAAAGAAACACTAACACGCCCGCCCCGTATATCCGAGAAACCTGTTTCTAAGTGCAAATAATTGCACTCCCCTAAGCAAGGCTATGCATCAATGAGGAGTAGGGAGAGTTGCCAAAGAACGGATGAAACGGGAAGGAAGGTAAAGTAACAGTGGGCGCAAAAATGCTTGTCACGGCTGCTATAGAGTACATGTTTTCGCTTAGAGTTATAGCTACCGTGAATGTTGGTTCATCGATTCTCATCAATCTTTAGGTGCATTAGTTGAGGGAGTCGATACCCAGAGCCGCCATTGCTCGAGATAAATCGTATCTAGTATATCACAATTCTTTATTACACCCCAGCTATTATCCTTGGTGCCCAAACCCGAGCTGCATTGCATAGGGTACCGATTAGAAACCTACTTGCTTTTGCTAAAGAAACAAGAAACGCCACATCTCTGCATTTATGCATGCATGCTCGCTCGATACCAGTTACTTAGAACCGCGTTATTTTGGGGCTCGCCCCGATTATACCCGCCCCATTGCAATGGTTTGACCTTTGTAAGGGTATGTAATTTGCGACATAGTACGATTCAGAACAGTGCAGCGCTGTTGATGAAGTGTCATTTGGCGGCTTGCGCGGCGGGAAGGTACAGATGCCGAAAGTGCACTCTGCTAAACCCCGCTTGAATTGCACCTTGCGAGCTCGAAACGGATGTGCTGACATAGTGCACTTTTAAATCACTCGATACCAGAACTTGGGGCCACGGTACAGGCATCAGTCGGCGGTTCAACGCGATGGGAAGATGCTTCGAAAGTGCACTCGTATTGAACCCCGCCTGAGTTGCACCTTGCGAGCTCGAACGGCTGTACTGTCAGAGTGCACTTTTAAATCACTCGATACCAGAACTTGGAACAACGTACAGGCGCCACTGACGATGCGTCAATCGGTGTCAATCGGTGTCAATCGGTGGTTCAGCGCGACGGGAAGGTGCTTCGAAAGTGCACCCGTGTTAAACCCCACCTAGATCTCAAAACGGTTGTACCGACATAGTGCACTTTTGAATCACTTGGTTAGTCTGTCACTTGGTACTATTACAGGCGCCGCTGGTGAAAGTGTCTTTTGGCGGTTTGCGCGGCGGGTAGGTACAGAAAGTGCACTCGTGTTAAACCCCGCTTAAATTGCTCCTCAAAGCAGCTGTATTGACACAATACACTTTTAAATCACTCGGTACCAGAGCTTGAAGTAACGGTACAAGCGCCACTAACGAAGTGTCAATTGGCGGTTCAACGCGACGGGAAGGTGCTTCGAAAGTGCATTCTGTGTTAAACCCCTCTTCAAACGTCTATACACTGCACTGGCACCAAGTATACGAAATGTACGTATCGGTACTTTATACCCCAGTAGCTTTCTGCCGCGTTAACGCCGAAGAATAATTGTTGGGACACCGAATCCTAGTAGCAGGTACGTCCGCTGACGTGTTTAAACATTTCGTTTGGATCCCGATCGGCCTGCAGATTATCTGATTTATTACGACAGCACCGATCATCAGGAACGGGACTGTACGAGTACTCTATTTCTCACTACCCCTCGAGAAACGACAGCAAGGTTAAACAAATTGCATTTAATCTATTGAGCACATCAAACAAAAAATCCCATCGTTACTGCCAACATACCCTCAAAACAAAAAAACAAACCATCTAAACAAACCCCCAAATGCCACTATATACGCAAAACAAACCAATGCGCCAACCCCAAGCTAATCCCAACCAAGCCCTCTAAATCATCCCATTTCACCACCAAGTACATCACAACCCCTCACTCGGCCCGCCAGTCGTCGTATCTCCTCCCGCTGCTTCCCCTTCCTCCGCCTTCGGGATCTCCCTCAGCAAGCACCTCAACAACCCACCGCCGTCCTTCGCAACACGCCTCGGAAAATACCTCGCCGTCTGTCTGGTATACAACTCCAGCTCATCCCTGTTCCGAAACAGCCTGATGTTCTCCACGCCCGCCATCACGTCCACCAAGTTGACATGCGTGCGTTTCACCACCTACCCAGTCAGTCAGTATTTTCCCACACCTCCAACAGATAAACACATACCTTCTTGCACTGTGTAATACTCTGTGGCGCCTGCTTTCCAAGGACTCTACAAAGCCTTTGCCAGGTCTCGAGCGGCGGGTTGGGTTCGTTTCCAAAACGTATGGTGAATTCAGCGAGCAACGCAGCGTTGAAATCATAAGTTGCTCGGCGGTGGGCGCGCGAAGTAGCCGCCCACCCGTGAGCGGAGATGAGTGTAAGGAAGTGTGAGTGCGGGTGGACCCCAGGCGGGAGCGGCCAGGAGCGAGATGCGAAGAAGTTTTGCATAGGGCGTTCGGTCGACATAATAATGCAATGAGGATGGTGATAGGGCAGAGATGCAGATGCGGGTAAGAAAGTCGAACTGGGACGAACGAACGAAACGGCAATACCTGCTTTATGGGCTCGTAGAAAGAGAACGCATCCGACCTCAAGGGCTTAGTGTGTGCTACTATCACGACTTGTTTTGCTTAATCACTAACCCCCCTCCCTCCCTCCCTGGACACCGCATTCCTGGGGATTGCTGGCTATGTTCGCATTCCCCATGGGCCTTGGACAAAGGCACAGTAAGCCTCTCCCCCCGCCAGCGGTGAAAATGTGATTCGTCGTGGCTGAGTTATTGAGACTGCAATACTGTGTGAGGTGCTTGGGTACTCACCCTAGGAGCCTCTGTACCACCCCACCCCAATCAATACCCTGTCTGGTTCCTTCATGCAAAGTCTGATATTTGCCACCCAGGCACGCCAGGCTGAAGACCCCATCAATCTCCGATCACACGACTGCCTTCACTCCTAGATAACGCCTTCTTCTCGGCTCGGCCCGTGCGTTCCTACATACCATATGTACGCCTCGAACTGACATACATTCTACACTCTATTTTACCGAGCGCCATTGCCGGCGGCCAATGAAACCAACCAAAATCCCGCGCTGGCCAGGGCCTCCACGGATTCTCACTCAGTGGGACTTGTGTCGTGGGGGTGCATCCATTTCTTCCCCTTTCTATCTAGGTAGACAAAATCAAGGAAAAAATCCTGCGTGTATATTTATCACGGGCGCACAATAGCGACAGCCGGGGGGTAGTTGGTGGTGGTGGTGGTGGTGGTAGTGGATTGTTCACGTGACCCGGTGAAGGTACAATATTGGTTTAGCCACAGTCGCGCGGAGTCGCGTGCGAACACACGAAACAAAGGATAGCAGCATGGGCGCTTGTAGTAAGGAGGCAAAACTACCTAAGTACTTTGCTACTTCTACTTAGAGAACCGGCGAATTCAAATAGCATCACCACTCACATTCAGACTAACAGTCCGATAGAATTTTTTTTTCTTGCCCCTACATACTTGTCTGTGTTACACTTACCTATAGTAATAAGTGATTTCCAGAATTAGCAGCACACGCAACCATGGATGGATACAGAGTGACTTTGTGGTAGTGGTGTGTTCGATGTCGCTCGGGGTATGTCGGGTGGACACCGATGATCCTCTTATCAAAGTCCTGAATTTCGAGCTGATTTTTGTGCAGAAGCGTCGGAGTTTTTGTCGGTGGTCCTAAAACTGCTGCTTGAGCGTTGAAGGTAGACGCTGCTGTACGAGCGCGTAGAGCGTATACTAAGTACATTTTTATCACCGGTCAACGCTTTAGATCGCTACTGAAGTGTCTCTGCTGCAGACGACACGCGGACTTGAACGGCTAGCTGTCCGAGTTTGAATGCTTGCGCTTGTCACGACTGAAAAGATGTAACGGCGCGTGTTTGCATGGGGTATGAGTGTTTATTGCACGAAGAACTTCAGGTTGTGAAGCTACTTGGGGCCAATATGTTTGCGTTCAAAGGTCTCTTTGTTGGAGCTAGCCATCATATTACCAGCGACAGGATAGAAACTCTTAGGCGGCAATATTGCCGTCGAAGTTTGCTTGGCTGAACAGCTGAGAGGACATACACGGAAGCTCGGGGGAATGCTTGGTTATTGGTAAAGGGGTTCTTGCAACACACGATTATGGGGCTTTCTTAGGAATTTGTTATTCCCTGTGATGGTTATGTTTTTTCTGATTGAGTACGGCGACTATCCGTATACCACTACAAGGTCGGGTTCCTAACACTAAAGCTATGCCTTTCTAAATCCGTACGACACAAAATCTAGACTGGCATCTCGTCATTGAGATCTAGATATGCCATCGTCGGCAATCGACTACGCATGACGGCACCGATATTCTTGTCAAACACGGTTGGTATCCATTTTACTGAGCCATCTGACCGGGCTGGCCGCTTTGGAACGCTGGGTCGCGTCAAGGACATCCAATTTCCACTGAAGGCCAGTAATGACTGATGGAGCAGGCTGAACACATCACGAAGCACTACAGATTTGAGCCCTGTTGCGGCTGGGGTCATGGAAAGGTCTATTTGGGCTTACTTCTTGGCGAGGGCGCAACTGGGGCTTGAGATCCATACATCATAACTCGACATTACTCCCATCCCAGTCCGGGATTCTGAATCAAGCAACCCGTCGATAGAGGGGCTGAATGGTAGATACGGCTGCGATTCCCCTCAGCAAGCGCGTTGGATATAGAGTAAGCTGCGGCTGTACGTACCCCAACCATCTAGTTAGACCTGTGAACTTCAACATTTTTCGAGATTGCTTGGTTTCTGAGAACTTCACAATTTTGCTTGAAATTGTAGGGGCTTGGGAGGATGTGATTCACTGCAGAATTGCGCTGCTCACATTTAAGTCCGTGCAGAAAGCTTTTGATGTGCCGGCTGGTTGGGACCCAGGTCGTTTCGGACCGTCTGTGCCGCACACGTACATTACAAGTTCCTGCATACACGAAACAAAATCCACAGGCCGGGTGCTACGTATCGTATATTGTTCTCACGATCGATCCCCGGATGTTTGTGTTTCCCAGGAATGCGGGAAATCCCAATTGCTGGGATGGAAAGCGTACAGTAGATCGATCCCGCCCACGCCGCATACCATACTTTCTAGTCTCGTGAAGGTTCTGCAACCAAGCATCGTGCATTCCAGATCCAAAACCTCCGAAATGACTCGATAACATCCCATGACTTCTCCTATCTCCTCCGGCGCCCGAGAATCGTCACACTGCCTCCGTATCTTCGACCAGCATCCCCACCAAGATTCTAGACTCCTGACGCAATCCCGGGTTGGTAGCTGCCGACATCAAACAGCTTCTGCTCCTCCGTAATCTTGATCGTGAACAATTCCCTCGCTGGAATGTTGGCGGTAAGCAAAAGGAGGTTGGAATCGACGCTTTGCTCACGTCCATGAATTTCTTCCCGGAGGACCCGCGAGGTTGAGCACCAGGCGGATTTTGAGGGTGTTCTTTGGCATTCCCGAGGAGCTGAAGGCTAGCGGAGGTGGATTACGTTGTGTCAGCACGGAGGAAGGAAGCCTGCGTTTTGCAAGTTTTACGAGTTGCTGTTGTTGGTTACTTCGGACACTGTTGTTAGATCGACACACTTACCTAAGAAATACCCGTCCGAGTGAGCACCCACGAACGAGGACGAAGGTGTTCTGGTTACCGGCCGGATCATATTATACATCCGCGAACGAATCGATGTTGATTTCGTCCCTCGACATCTGCTGGCCGCACGTGATCTGCGATCGTGGGTGTTGAGATGGCATCTGTCGGAACGATTCTGGGTTCATCGATATCGAGAAGACAGTCGTCAGGAACCATACGTACCGTCGAGAGATGTCAACACAATCTACTGTAATAAGGTAGAGCAATGGTGCAATTCCCTCCCCTCAGAATTTCAATCTTTCTCCCTACGCTGCTACTAAGGTCTTCCTATCTTACACTTCAGCACCTTTCTCCCCTTGTTCCCGATATCGTTGCACTCGGCCAGACTCTGGGTAAGTAAAACTTCCACAAAACTGTTCAAATATCACAAGATAAATACTTAGCCTAGAAAGCTGAGCGTGGTGTTAGAAACATCCGCAAGCAGGTTCGAAACTTGTTGCGCTCACACAACCGGTGCTGTAAACACCAAGGTCCCAGGCTCAAAACCTGCGGTTGTTATTTTTGTTTGATAACGTATAAACTGGCGATATCTAGACAACGCAGAAGTTTCCCAAGAACTTCTCTTCGCTTCCGCACTTTCTCTGATCAAGCTGTTGCCTAGTATCGCTACTCCGCCGCCAGTTTATACGGTCTCATTTTCTTACAAGCACTCGGCCTTTGATGTGACAGTCTCTGGGTGAGTAAATCTCCCATGAAGCTGTTCAATCATCATGGGATAAACTTCGCCTAACAAGCTGAGTGTGGTGCTAGAAGCTCCCGCAAGCAGGTTCGAAACCTGCCGTGCTCACTCAGCTGGTGCAGTAAACACCAGACTCGCAGGCCCAAAACCTATAGAGCCTAACCACTTTTTTCTTCCCGCCGAAGTCAACGCTCAGTCTAGTCCGGGTGTGAAATAACAGAAAGTCGGTAGATAAGGTTTTCAGTGCGATTTTGAAATCACAATCGCAGCAAAGAAGTCTTAGATCACGGCGGGGAGTAAAAGATTACAGGAGGTTTCGAGTCTGCACCACGGCGTTTCTGGTACCTAGCACACGGTGTTTCTAGCACCACGCTGATGTTTCTTGCATAGGTTTCGAACCTGCTATCTGGTGTTTATAACACCTGAAGTTTCTAGCTCCAAGCTAGTATTTCTAGCACCATGCTCTACCATCTAAGCTAAATGATCTTGTCTTATTTATTCACTAGTGATAGGTAGCATGATTATCAAACAGATACAAGATCGACCGGACTTAGAGCTACTCGAAATCACAACCCCCCTATCTGGGCTGGAAGCAAGAAACGGGACGACAAGCAAAAACATACTTGCGACAGGTTTCAAGCCCGCACGATGGCGTTACTAGCACCAGGTTTCGAACCTGCTGTCTTGGTGCCGGTGTTTATAGCACTTGAGCTGGCGTTTCTAGTGCCAACCAAGCTAAACGATTTCCTCTTGTCCATTCCCTGGCGTTAGGCAGCATGATTGTCAATAGATAGTTACAAGGCCGGCCGACTTAGAGCGACTTTTCAGCAGCAGCAGAGGATCCCCGAAGCGTGCGAGGATGAGCAAAAGAATATTTGCGGCAGGTTTGGAGCCTGCATTGTGGCATTTCTAGCACCCGGTATGTCTGAAGGCAAGTTTCGAACCTGCTTGTGGGTGTTTCTTGCACTAAGCTGGTGTTTCTAACACCATGTTCTACCAGTTAAGCTAAACTATCTGGCCTTGTCTATAACTTGGTTTTATGCAGCATGATTGTCAAATAGATGGTTACAAGACCGGCCGACTTAGGGCGACTTTTCGGCAGCAAAAGAGCCCCAGAGCGCGGGGGAATGAGCAAAAGAATACTTGCGGCAGATCTCGAGCCTGCACCATTTCTAGCACCTGGTGTGTCTGGAGAGAAGTTTCGAACCTGCCGGCTCTGGTGTTTCCAGCACCAACAAAGCTATACGATTTGCTCTTGTTTCTTTGCCGGTGGTACGGAGACATGGTTATAAATAGTAATTTAGCGTTTGTCAGGCTTAGATAGTAGCTGATTGAGCAGGTTCATTTATCATTTCCGTGCTGAAGCTGGCTGGTACCCAACGGGTGATACTGGGTGCCTCAACCAAAATCGGCGCATCCGATGGTAAGAACTAACGCCATTCCAATTTACGGCATGATGCAGAATGATCTGACAACTACAATTTGCACGCTCACTGATATGATGTGATTCACCGACTCGTAGTGAAGCAAGCTCCATAAAACGTTAACAGAATCCAGATTACTGTCTATAACAAACATACAAAAGCACTCGACTCTTACTCATCCACATCCTCCATGTTCTCCTCCTCGCCCACCCACAGCGTCCCCTCACTCAGCACCCTAACCTCCCACTTTCCTGTACCTTCCCTCCCCGGCCGTTCCAGGACGATATAATACCCGCCTTCTCTCCACCCCAGGTCCACATGCGCCGTCCTTACGCCCATTGGAAGGTCCTCAAACTCACCACCTCCACTTTGAGCTGCCATCTCATCTCCCCGCAGTACGTACACCTTTAACGCCCCTTCGCTCCGTGCCTTAACCCATAGTCCCATAAATCGGCCCACATCCATCGGCCATATCAGCTTCCTCCTCCCAGATTCCCATGTCCCACGAACGACAGTTTCAAAACACCCGGCTGTCTCTGCTGGTAGCTCCTTGAGCGTGGCAGAGGATGAGGTCGAGAGGAGCGTAAGGTCGAAGTCGCCGACCTGCCCCGCCTCAAAGGTGCTTGCGACTACTGTATAGCTTCCGGCGGGAAGTGAGGACATGGTAGCAAGCGCGGTGGAGCGTTTGTACTCCCCACTTTCCGCCACAATGTCGCGTGTCGTTACGCTAGCCACCCGTCCCCCTGGAGAGTGGACGAGCTTGACGTGGATAGGATGCTCTGTTCGAGATTCTAGAAGGAGCCCGATATCGGTTGCTGTTGAGACGGACAATATAAACTGAGGGTTCTGCGGGTAGGATGAGGAGTGTGCGTTTCCCCCTGCTGTGGCTTCGGTCCAAGTTGACGAGAGGCTTAGTGAGTAAGGGTAGGGCTCTATTACTGGGGTAATGCGAAGGTCGGCGAGGGAGTATATAGCCAGTGAGAATGGGTGAATTTTTGGTGATAGGTCTTGAGATGAAACCACGATGGTGTATGTTTCCCCTGATGGAAAATCGTTAATACATAGCAGGGTCTGCGGTGAATCGACGTAGGGGGTTCTGCGGAGGCTGGGAGCGGAAAGGTAGACCCGGCGGCCAGATGCATCGAAGAGATAGAGTGAAATGAAGCCATTTTTGATCATTCCTTCGCTTTTGGTATTGGGAAGACCAAGATGGCGGGAAAGAAGAATCCACACGGGACCTGAGGTTTTCGATGGATTTTCGATGGAATACTGCGGGTTGCGACCAAAGGAGGTTTCTGTGTGTTTGGTAGAGAGGTCCCACGAGAAATGGGATTCGTGAATGTGGGTGAAAAGCGTAGGGTTCCAATTTAGATATATGCTGGCGAAGTTCCGGTACACACCTTCGAAAGAAATCCAGAAGACGCCTGGTTCTAACGATTCTTTGGTGGGAAGAGCTTGTTTGAGGTTCGACATGTCGAGCCCGTTTGATTCGCTATCACTCGGCGCATCAAAATCCCGGTCATCGTCGTCCTCTTCGGTAGGTATCCCTTTCCAGACTGTGCCTTCCGACCACGGGTTCTTGACCAACATCAACTTTTCACCATCTTCCTTCATTTCAAGTACAGCGTAGTCATGCTCTCCAATCAAACCCAATTCTATCTCCTCACGTACTGTCATCCTTCCGGTTCCTAAAGTAATCAGAACATCACCGGCGGCCCAAGCTTTCGTCATTCGTCGCCACAGGGTACCAAGCATAACCTCATCGGACTGAAGAAACACATGTTCCGGGATCCATCCTGTCAGGGCTAATAAATCGGTACCGGAATTTGAGCCAGGAAAGTCGTAACCTCCCATGATTTTCAGGTACGCCTTCTCGATAAGTGCCGGGCCAAATACCGAAGGATTATTGCGACATGTGACATATAGAGCTCGTCCTGACCTGGATGCTGGGAGGTAGTCGTCTATTATGACCTGAAACGGGAATTGAGCGGCATTCCTTGGCCATCTGACCGGGGATGGAGACAAACTTTGCGGTAACATCCATTAAAGAATAGCTTCACGATGTACTTTCCGGAAGGACTAACTACAGCTTGTCCATTCTTGTCCTGTGGGTATATTATATTCGATACAGTCTAAAATGTGAGAATCTTTAGCATTAATCCTTGTATCGGAGCGATGAGAACTAACCCTACCAAGCCCCTTCTCTTCCCTCCTACTACCAGCACACAAGCTGGCCACAACAGAGCAATCTGTAACCAAGTCCTGGGTCAAATCTGCCTTCTCCCCATCTCTAGGCATAATTCGCGCATCGTCGTAAATCTCATGTGGCCGTTTCCAATCATCAAGTATGCCTTTCTGAGAATCTGACAGCTGTAAGAATCCAACCGGATCCCTCCGAACAGCGTCAGTCTCGCCCCGCACCTTCCAGTCCATTATATGCGGTGAGCGAAACTCACAAAAACGGCTCCTCCGGAAATTCCGATGCTGTCGGTCGGCCCTCCCAAGGAGGAAATTTGTTGCCGTTGATTATGCCCGACTTTAACAGCAGCGTTTGCTCTTTCAATGTCAATGATTTGACAGCTCGTGGGACCGGTCGCTTTCTCGGGGGTCCGGCGGGGGGTGGTGTAGAAGCAATAGCTACAGCATAGTGTTTCGATGCTGGTGCTGGTATAGATCCCGCCTCTGCTTCTTGTCGTTTCTTCCAGCGCTCGGCTTTAGCGAGGATGTTTGAACACTTTTGGTCCAGGTGGTGCTTCTCAGAAGGGGTGGAGGCTTCTTGGCGAGCACGCATGTACAGTTCTACGGCTTGAATTGCGGTATCTAGGGCGTCGGAATAGTTTCCACGGACAGTAAGTGCATCGGCTCGTGATTCTGCCGCCTTTGGTTGTCAGATAATGTAATGCGTGCAATGGTGGGGAAGCAACTCACAGCTGCCAGACGAGCAAGTGAAGGACCGTGAGAGATCGAGTTGGCTGGTTTTTGATTCCGATTTTGGTTCTGGAGGGAAGCCATCATATGTAAGCGAAGCTCCTTGAGAAGAGAGCTCTGTTGATGAAGAATTGCGGGGGGCGGTTACTGTGAGTGTTTCGGTCGGGAGAAGCGTGGCTGGAGTGGCTGGAAGGAAACACAAGCCACATAGCATTGCATCTTTCAGATGGTAATGCAAGCAAGTGATGCAAGCAAGAGATGATTGATGCCACCGAGACCTCGGCTTGCTCGGTTCAACATACCCACAGCTTCCGCTATTCCCCCCAGTCACTGAGAGCCATGGATAATACTTGAAGAGACCTCCCACCTCAAAGCATACCCCAATTTTCACCCCCGTGTTGCAATACAAGATAGAATAGATCCCGTATTTCCGGCTGCTTGTGATTCTTTGCTGCCTGCTCGGCTTTCAACGCGCGAATATTCTCACTCTCACGTTCTCCTTCCACCACAGGACAAACAATGGGTGCCCAGTCTAAGCACGCACCTCTCCCACCATGGGGTTATGCTGTCGCAGGAGCAACCGGCGCTGTTCTGGCGAACGCAGTCGTTTACCCCCTTGATATGTCTGTCCACTGCACTTACATAGTTGCAGCAATAGCTAATCGTTGCATAGCGTTAAAACCAAGCTCCAAGTCCAAGTCAAAAAGCGCCCCGCCGTGACCACCGATGAGAAGAAGCCCAACGGCAGCACCACCATTACCAATGGCATCACCACCAACGGTAGCGCCTCCGCCGTAGAAGACGAAGAAGAACACGAGCACTACGACTCTACACTCGATGCCATCTTCAAAATCGTCGCAAAGGCCGGAATCCCGGGTCTTTACTCTGGCATTGCAGGCTCCCTTATTGGTGTTGCGTCAACAAATTTTGCCTACTTCTACTGGTATACCTTTGTGCGAAACTGGTATATCCGCCGAGTTGGCAACCCTAAGTCTCTCAACACTGCTACCGAACTCCTCCTCGGCGCTGTTGCAGGTGCTTTGGCACAACTATTTACGATCCCAGTCGCCGTTGTAACGACGAGGCAGCAGACACGCCCGCTTAATGCGCCGCACATTGGCTTGCTTGATACTGCGAAGGAGGTGATTGCAGAGGATGGCACGTCAGGCTTGTGGAGAGGGTTGAAGGCTTCCTTAGTGTTGGTTGTGAATCCGGCTATTACCTATGGCTCGTACCAGAAATTTAAGGAGTTCCTTTACCCCAACAAGACTCGCCTATCGGCATTCGAATCCTTCCTCTTGGGCGCGCTTTCGAAGGCGGTAGCGACCTGCGCAACGCAGCCACTGATTGTCGCAAAAGTTGGGCTGCAGAGTAGGCCACCCCCAGCGAGGAAGGGAAAGCCCTTCAAGAGCTTTATCGAGGTTATGAAGTTTATTATTAAGCATGAGGGTACGCTCGGACTTTTCAAAGGAATTGGCCCGCAGATTATGAAGGGGTTGATCGTGCAAGGCATGTTGATGATGACCAAGGAAAAGTTGGAGTTAAGTTTTGTGTTGATATTCGCGGGAATTAAAAAAATGAGACAAAGGCAAATTGCAGAGAAGGCGGCGTTGCTGGTGAAGAATGTCGTCGAGAAAGTATAAGAAGCTGGACTGAGCGAGCGCTGTAGTATATGTTTCTTCCTTTCATGAGTAGTTTATTGATTTCGATTCAACACTCCATCCTTTTACTTTTCTGGTACTTGTTGGTCTGTAGAATACTTGCAATGAAGCATCTTTTCACATGAATCCGAGAGTGCGTTGTGAGGAACTGTGTAGGAGAGCCGCACGTTTAAGCAAAGTCAACCTCTCCACCCACATTCCACTACCATCGACCATCGCCAATTGGCACCCTCCCGCCCCAATGTCTCGCTCCTCGCGATGGCATCAGCTTTGACTTCACAGCCTTCCATATACATTATCTACGCTAAGCTCGTACTTCGACGGCACCTCACAACTCGTCCTCCGGCCTCTTGTCCGTGTTAATGGCTGCGTCTCCTGCTACTCTCGATCTCATCTCCTCGATTCTCGACTGAACCAATGTTCCCCCGCCGGCGCCTCTTCCTTTTCATCCTCTTCGCCGCGGCGATCTACCTCCTCAAAACGCGCATCCTCTCGCCCGCGCCGCCGCCAAACTACGAACTCACAATCGAGACAGCCTACGCTCGCTATGGCTTCACACGGGGTATCTCGACCTTCCAACCCGACGGGCTATCCAAGCACCTAGTCCTCCCATGCACACCAAACGACGACATCAACTGGCTCACCATACTCCCCCACTGGCTCAACATCACACTTAAAGTCTACTACGTCCCTACTACGTCCGCCCCGCCACCTCCACCGGGCGTTCTAACCGTCCCCAAAAACAAAGGCAACGAGGTGATGGCCTACCTCACCTACATCCTAGAACACTATTCAGACCTTCCAGATCTGGTGGTATTCACTCACGCCTCCGCGTCAACGTGGCACAACAACGATCTACACATTTTCACCACCCCGTTGATGCTACGGGAGCTGAACTATCAGCGCGCAAAGCGGAAGGGGTACATGAATCTGCGCTGCCACTGGTCGCCGGGGTGTCCTGGGTGGATCAAGCCCCTGACCGGCACCTACAATGAGATTAAAGGCGAGGAGTTTTATCTCGGACAAGTGTTTAAAGATCTTTTCCCTGGGGTTACGATTCCGGAGGTGTTTGGTGCTGCGTGTTGTGCGCAATTCATTGTTACGAGGGAGAGGATCAGGGGAAATACCCTGGAGGAGTATAAGAGATGGCGCGACTGGCTGATAGCCACAGAGCTGCCGGATAAGTACTCGGGCAGGGTGATGGAGTATCTGTGGCATTACATCTTCTCCGACAGAATGGGTAGGCAGAGTATTGACTGTCCGAAGGAGCATGTGTGTTATTGTGATGGGTATGGCGTTTGTTTTGGGAGCGAGGCGGCGTATCAGACACACATGGTGCTGGGGAAGGAGACGGCGGACCTAGAGCGGAGGCTGAAGTTAGCGGTGGATGAGGGGCCGAGGGAGGGGGAGGATTTGAAGTTGAGGTCGGAGGGGATGCAAGAGTTGACGGTTGATATTGAAGAGAAGAGGAAGAGGCTGGAGAAAGAAATAGAAGCTGCCCGGCAACGCGGGAGAGATCCAAAAGTGAGGAGAAAAGAGGTAGGGGACGAGGAGTTTTCTGGGTGATTTTTGGCTGGTGTGTGGAGTTGGGCGTTCAATATCAAGTATATCTAAGTAGATACTTTCCATTCCTTTTGGCATCTCAGAGCTGAAAGAAACCTTGCTGGACCTTTGCATAAAAACGTGCTACTCCCCAACAAATTTGGTTGTTGCATCCAACCAGCACCCTGCATTCCAGCATCTCTTCGAGATCCCTCACCTGCCATGTTACAACTCACCAATCACCACAGCAACTAACCGCCCATAGTTACCAATCGTCATATTTATACCTAAGTTACCCCACCCCGCCATAAACCACAACATAACATCCCTCTCTCCTCTCTATCATCAATAATAACCATGGACTCCTCCTTCGAATTCCACACCCCATCCCCAGGGCCACGTCTAAAACGCCGCACAGTGACATATACACAATCCCCCACAAGCCCAAAACCGACGTCCTCCCTCGCCCGACGCAGACGGAGCTTGATAATCTCCGCGCCTCCGGCGTCTTCGGCTTCGCTAAACTCTATCATAAACCAGACGGATGACTGCGGGGATAGAGATGGGGATGGGGATGGAGACGGGGATGGAGACGAGCTGATGGCGCAGGCTAGCGAGGTGCTAAACGAGGATGCGATCACGCAGGCTATGGTGTGCTCCGCCGTTGTTGCCGTTGCCAACCGCGCTGACAATTTAGTGTAGACCCTCCTCTCCCTGCACCCATCCACATCTTCGCTCAACGCGAGCTGGCCTGACCCCGAAGAGCTGCTGAAAGAGAGTCTGCGACAGAGCCTGAGTGCGCTGCGGATCCTGCGAGAGAGTAAAAAAGTCGTGGAGGGGATCCATGAGCGCCGACGGGAAACGGAGGACGTGATAGTTAGTCCCACCACCTCGGGTCCAGGTGTGTTTGAGGTCGAGGCTATGTATGAGCGCATTGTGGGGGATATGAAGGGTGCGAGGGAAGTGTTGGTGAGTACCCACCCCCAATGGGAAGGGATGTGGCTGATGGGTGAAGGGGTGGGCGGAGCAGCAGATGGAGATGGAGAAGGGGGTGTTGAGGGAGAGGTTGTTGAAGGGGTGAGTGGGTGGGGATGCCGGCGGCAGGTCGGTGAGATTTCATCAGGGCGGCCTGGAGCGAGCGAACGACGATGCTAGTCCGGAGCAGTAGCAGGCCATTGCGGGATGGTGCAGGTCCCATCTGCGCGACATGACTGGAGGTAGTGCATGGCGAGTGCGAGATCTGAGGTAATTCGGAAGTCTAGGCCAAAGCCTGAGTGTGTAGGGCTGACGAATCGGATAGGCCGCAGCGGAAGAGAAGGCTGAATTACTCCACCATGCTCACGTCGGCCATGTTTTGCAAGCCAGCAATTAGATGTGGTTCCGAGACCATAGTTTGTCGTTTGTGTTGATGAACAGAAAGAATGACGGTACAATGCGCAGTGGAGTTGTGAGGTGATGGCATAACGAAGAGGGAAGGTATGGATTGGGGGGGGCTTAGCATTGATTAGTATGAGGAATATAATAGTGCATGTACAGCACGTGTCTAAATCTTTGTGAGGGTTCTTTTTTTCCGGGCAGGAACCTATGCATGCACTCTCATTCGAATCCCGGATTCTGTTATGCCTTGACACGAGACAAGACTCTCTTCATGAACGTTGACAGTAAGAGGAATTGGCCATTTTTGATATCGTTTGCACATTTGGCGGCGATACCATTCATTCGTCAACACAAACATCCGCATGAGCAACAACACTATTTTTGCGTGGTCCGCAGTCCGGGACTTCGTGAGTGAGATCCTATAACTAGAGGTTTAGGAAACTAGATAATACATGATTGCAGCTCTAAGTACTCAGCATACTTGAGTATTATGGTACCACGAGCTTGCTCAGACTATACCGACCACACCATGCTGCCATCTAGTACTAGATAGACACCCGACGAACATATGATCAATCACTCCAAACCAGATGGGAAAAGGATGTAGAGCAGAAATGGATGGGACATCCATTTTTAATGTTTGCGTTTTAAACGATGTACTAGTTACAATGATGGCCATTTTGAGGACGGTGGTGCCTACAACCCATTCGGTCCATTCGACGAACAATCCTTTAATGACCAATGCAAAGACACTTCTATAAATGCTCTCAATTCTTAGACAAAATCAGAACCACAAAATTCGATATACTCACTTCCAAAACTGCAAACGGATTAAGCCATAGATGACGAAGTTGTTGCCTGGAGGCTTGTAAGTTGTAACTGTCATGGATACACAATTGAGGTCAGGGTCATCTCTCTCGAGGCTTATTCAACACAAACCATCCCATTCTGTAGGCGTGGTCTCCGGTGTGCGCATTTTGTCTCCTATGGTCGATTTGGTTCAACACCAGTGAATCCTAAAACTGTATTCTCCATTGATTCTATTGATCTGTTGTAGAGCATAGGCCACGGGGATTCTGCTCGAAATATGCCTTTGTAGAAGGATTAAGAGAGGGACTAGACAACAAAATCAATACCAAGGTACCACTGTTCCACTTTGAGATTCGAGACGCCAATAAGCCCTTCAGTATGTCTTATCTCCAAGATGAAATCTTCACGACACGGCTAGAAGAAGTGTAGTGTTAATTTCGGAGGTAATAAACGGCTTTATAACACTTATGCTACCATGGTAGTAGTTGTTGCCAGCTCGGGGTAACCAGCGGCGTAGGATTCAAGGCTCCGAGTTCTTATTTCAAGAGAAGATATTCTAGCACCTTTCCCAATGTTACGTCATAGCCCATTTCTGTACACATATACTGGCTCCCAAGGCAGAGGTGGAAGCGGGAGGCAGTATTAACAAACGTCCGACGAAGAAAAACCACTGCAATTCGGGGTGACAGCGGACTAGATGCTTCGAGATATGCATTGAGTGCTACCCGATGCACCAACCCTTTTCCACCGCCAATATACGTCATTGTGAATTCATTCTTACTGCCTTTCAACGGGAAACGTATCCTTCCAAGAACGGCCTAAGCCTCCTGTCTATGACAATACGATGACCTGTACTCCCGTCCCGCCATATGAAAACCCCCCGCCTGCTTCGCCGCCAACAAGGATAAAAGGAAACAATGAATTCGTCCCGTCTCCTCCGTACTCTCACAAAACATCAACCACAACAACGTTCATACTTCAAACCATCATTCTTCCCCACTCCATCCCACAGATTTACTAGAATAATACCCCCAATCACCCACAGAATGTCGTCTTCTCAGGCCGGAAAGAAGGGAGAATTTAAGGCCAATGTGCCCGCTCAGACACAGAACCAGCCGGGGTTTGTTTTCATCCTCCCTTCTCATAAAGTATTCGTCTTTGCTAACCTTACGTGACAACAGTCTGGAAAAGGACATGGCGCCGACCTCCGAATCCACCAAGCTCGAAGGTTCCGACGGCTTCAAGGAGTACGTAGGATCCAACAAGCTCGCCAACAAATCCGCGCTCATCACAGGCGGGGACTCCGGCATCGGCCGAGCTGTGGCGGCCCTGTACGCCCGCGAGGGTGCCAATGTCAGTATCAACTACCTCTCCGAGGAGCAGACGGACGCGGAGGAGACAAAGCGGATCGTTGAAGAATCCGGCGGGAAGTGTCTCTTGATCCCCTACGATCTCGAGAAGCTCAAGAGCCTACACGAGATTGTAGACGCACACGTGAAGGTATTCGGGGGCTTGGACATCCTGGTCAATAATGCGTCGAAGCAGGTGGAGTGTGAGAACTTCGAGGATATCGATATCGATGCGATCGAGTCCACGTTCCGCAGTAACATCCTGCAGATGATGGCGTTGACGAAGTTTGCGCTCCCGCATATCCCCAAGGGTGGAAGCATCATCAATACCACGAGTGTTGTTGCTTTCAGAGGAACTTCGTCACTGGTCGATTATGCGTCTACTAAGGGCGCGATTGTGTCTTTCACTAGGAGCTTGAGTAAACAGCTTACCAAGAAAGGGATTAGGGTTAATGCTGTTGCGTAAGTGCCCTTGTTGTCCTTATGGTGAGAGAGAGCACGTTGACTGATGGTAAATAGGCCTGGACCTGTGCACACTCCTCTCCAGCCTGCGAGTAGACCAGAGGAAGAGATGGAAGGCTTTGGAAAGCAGAGTCAGCTCGGGAGACCTGGACAGCCCAGCGAGATTGCGACTAGTTTTGTCTTTTTGGCATCGAAGGATGCGTCTCTGTATTACGGCCAGATTCTTCACGCCTACCCGCTTGGTGATTAGATAGGGTGAGGGCATAGGCATATAGTCTTAGGCACGCTGGATGGAGCTTCTTTCGGAACATATGTGTGGAAGTGTATGATTCTTGTGAATAATTTACACCGTTATAAATCGAATGGATAGCAGTTGAAACACAAATTGTCCGTATCATGCAGATGAGTGAAACTAGAGATATAGAAATTTACCATCCAAATAAACACCTCAAAAACAAAAAACAAAAACAACGCCAACAAAATCATGCATCATATCATATCTCGCCCCAAGCATATAACCGCATCAGCCCAGTATCACAGATACCCACATACATCACCGATGCTTCATGCCAGTCCAGATTCCATTACTCACCGCCACTACGCCTAACACCGCATTGAAACCCGCCAACATCCAAAACGGAGCCCCAGCCGCACTATCAAATGCCTTTCCTCCCGCCTTCGTAAGCAGTAGTATTGCCGCGGCGCCAAAAAGACTGTAAACACCGGCAATACTCCCTTTGAAAGCCTCCCGTGTGTCCTTCTTTCTCCGGCCCAGCAGAGACTGCCCCTCCCCTTCCCCGGTGGTAGATGCAACGTCGATGATCCCACGAGATAAGAGGCCAAGGGAGGAGACAATAGCCCCGATCTGGCTGGCTCCAGCTAGAGCCGCATAGATGAATGCAGCCGTGCATTGAGGCGTGGTGAGGAGAGAGAAAAGTGTGAAGCTGAGGATGCCGAGGGCGGAGGAGAGGATTAGCGGGACGTTGCGCAGGTATGGCGTGGCGTAGAGTCGGTCTGTTAGCAGGCCAAAAAGCGGTGCTAGGAGTAGGGCGGTGAGTTGAGAGGTTCCTGTTAATGCTGCAGCGGGTTAGCGGGATGGAGGAGAATGTCGGGGTGGGGTGAGGAGTTACTTGAAGCCAGGATATTCGCCTTCCTACACTCCTTCGACAGCTCCGGTAGCGTGGGGTTACAGTGTCCAGTGGTGATGAAGTAGTGGTTCACAAACAATGGGATGAAAAGACTGATCCCCACCGAGCTGGCGCGCGCAACGAAACCTCCAATGTAAGCTACACCAATCCTGCCATCGCTCAATGCGAGCTTTGTTGCTGCACGGAGGCCGCGGATCCCACTGAATTCCATTTCCTTGCCCTCACTATCTTCCGACGAGGGGGTGGAGACGAACACCGGGTCACCGCCCCATATCTTCGTCCACACCCACGTCTTGATATCAGTCCATGTGTCCGTGCTCCCAGGGTTTGTGGGAGGTGGCAGGCCGAAATAACACCAGACGGCGATACCAAGAGCGATGCCCGAGACAACGAGGTAAGAAATTTTTACGGCAAGAGCCGGCGAGACGTCGGGGTACTGTGAGAAGCGGGTCGGGAGGGGAAGGAATAGACCGAGGGCAAGGAGCGCTCCGAACCCTGTGAACATCCCCACCATCCCTGCGAGCTGCCCTGTCGGCGGTGATATCGAGATAACGTCCTCCTCCTCCTCCTCCTCTTCTAATCGACCACTAACGGTGCTGGAAACCGCACGAGGCTGCGGATGCGTCATCTCCGGTAGTATCGCGCTCACCATTGTCGTCACGGCGGCGGAGCCGAGAGCGAAGATGATGCGGCCAAAGATAAGCCCGGGATACACACTCTGCAGCTGTACGAACATCACTAACGAGACTGAGATCGCAAAGTATCCGAGCGCCGATACTCCCCGCGTACCGATTCGGCCATCTGAGACCACTCCCCATAAGGGAGCGGCAACTATTGCGACGAGCTCATCGACGAAACCGAGTGTTCCGACTATCGAGCCGAGTTCCGAGGGCGCGACGTGGAAGAGATTGGTTAGGAGGAAGCTAAGACTGCTGTTAAGAAAGACGAGGAAGGCGATAGAGAAGAGAGGAACTGCAAGGAGGTAGGTTGCTGCATGAAGCGGACGAACCGAGGGGGAGAGTGGGAGGCGGCGGAGGAGCCAGCGAGACATTGGTACGAGTGTGTTTGAAGCTCGGAGCTGTTTCGGGTGCTCTCGAGACGACTGACGTGCTAGGGCTAGGGTTGTGTCACTTAGCTCAGTCGATTGTCACAATCGATCACTCATATAAAACTACCCCAACGCCTCAAACTTAAACACCTCACCTAATCATTTTACAGCTTTAAAAAACTACATTTTTACAATAATTCAACAAATCCCACTCTTTAGAATTAACATTAACCACTGTATACTATATAAGCATCTATACCAGCAACCCTTAAATTTACAGAGCCAATATCGCAACAACACCGACCAATCCTGCCATGAGTCCGAGACTCACACCATTTGACACTGCCGCACCAGTCTCCACGGGTACCACGCCAGAAATGGTACTGTTTCCAGTGACATTACCTGCAGCAGCGGTGGCACTAGGCACGACGGAGGTGATGATGCTGCCAGTCGAAGCAGGCCCGTCGCAATCCCAATGGTTTCCGTGAGCCACACAGCCAACTGACTCTGTGGGAGAGGGGCTGAGGTTGCCGTGGTCATCATGTGCCGAGTGTTCAGCGGCAACAGAGTTTGATACGGCCGTGGTGTGCTCGTCATGGTGGTCATCATGAGCGGGGGTGGATGTAGCGGCAGGAGCGGCAGTTACACGGGGACTGCGAGATATTAACAACATAGGCGAGGAAGAGAACGGGAGGAATTGGAGCATACCCCTCGCAGTGCCAATGGTCATCGTGAGCCACGCAGCCAACCGACTCAGTTGGGGACGCTGGATGGATTGAGTGAATTGCTCAGAGCAATTTAATATGGGAAGATGAGATGTACCATTCTGGGCATTAACAGCCAATGCGAGTCCCGCAAGAGTAATGAAACTGACGGAGAATCTCATGTTTACTTAGGCTTGAATTTGACGATAGGATTTGAAGGCAAGAAACGAGTGTATGCGCGAGGGTGAAGAGTGGGCAAATGGGCAGCAAGAGCAAGTATTTATGCTTATTGTAAAGTGGCCACTTTCCGCAGAAACCGCCTGGTCATGACAGAGAATTAGTTCACTTGGACGGGGAACCGGACACCCAGAACCAACGCCATCGGCTAGCAAAAAAGTTGTTTCACGAAGTAGCAGCAGTGATACCTTGGCACACCTTGATGGTGATGGTTATCGCGAGCCAGTTGCCATTATAGATTTAATCTTGACCTTAAGGAGCTCAAGTGTGCAACACCGTCATCCGAAAAGCAATGTAGACTCCTTCCTGGCTATCACATTCAAATCTCCCCATCTTAGGTTTTCTCACCACCAATTCCAAGCTCACGTAGGCATCAGGAACCTGGGTGGTTAGGTGTACTACCCAATTGTGAACACCGCCACCGGAAAAATTATCGCCCGCTCCGAAGTTTGATAAGAAACAAGGCTGCGCTCGGACCACACCTTATCCCCACACCTTCAACGCGAATGTAGCGATACGTATATACACTCCGACACGGAACCGCCCCCGGCCCCGGGCGAACGTCTACATGCGGGGAGATATACGTGGAAATTCGTGAATGAGCGACGCCGTTATGTCCAGTTTCTCTAGCGTGTTGAGCCACTGCATAAGAATGTGTGGATTGTGGTGGGTGACCTCTGCTGTGACGCAGGTCCACCAATAATGCAGTCCTTGGCGACGTTAGACACTTATTTCACCAGCTGCTCCTTTCGTGGATGCACACGTACCTTTTTTATCCGATGAGAAGAGGAGTAGGTGGCACGAATACCAGGAGAGAGAGAGATGAAAAAGAAAAAAAGTATTGACAGGGAGAGAGATGCGGTCGGATTATTCTTCCGAGGGAGGAGGGTGGGTGTTCGTCTCGACTTCTGCTAAGTATTCGATAGTCAGTTTACACGGTCCGACCCGAGCTGATACACTGTGTATACCTGGACAGTGGACTGATATCCCTATCAAGACGTGGCTTTTCCCCACGGGTTCGTTGGATGAAATCATTACCCATGGATGTTTCAGATACATGCAAGATGTCCAGATACATGCACGATGGGGACCGAATTAACGCATATATACTGCAATATGTGGATTTTCGTGAAAGGGTGTTTTAATTTCGGCTTTTTTGAGGGTTAAAAAAAATGAGCTCCGGAGCTATACCTCTCATGGAGAGGTGGAGTACAATATATTTCGACGTCCCTGATGACCTGGTAAATGCATTACCGATCGATCGATCTCCACAGAGCCAGGAAATGTCCGCAGGAAGAATAATGAAGCACACCCGTGCATATGGATCGCTGCCAATGTCGGCAGCTATATATATCATTGTATCCGAATCCACGGTTGAAGGTGCAGTACTTTGGCTGTTGTGTTCCCACGATTGTACCCATCCTGTTGGTAGTTGGTAGAGCAGGCTGGTGCGCATGTCAATTGGAAGCAGCTATAGCACATGACGTAGATAAAAAAAATTCGAGTGGAACTCGCAATGTTCTGAGTTTATGCATGGAAGGCCTGTTCCAGATCTTAGATGCAAGTCATATACTAAGCATCCACTCAGAACTCATCAGCAGTCAGATATGCACCCTGGTAGGAGTCTCCATATTCCCCACAGCCCGTCGATTCGAACCCGGTACTGCCACGGAATTTTGGCATAATACGCCTCGGTTTTGGAGGGCGATTTTGTCTAGGTCGTTGAGCACTGTCGATCAACGGTTGATTGGCCTGTAGTTCCTATTCGCACAGAAACATTGGAGAAACTTTCAACCACCTAAGGTGGCAGAAATCAATTAGCTCGGTTCTCCATATAGTGTTGCAACGTGTAGCCCTTCTGCCATTGGGACGGGTGACGGATGAATGATCTCGGAATGTGGAGGACGGATAATAACCAGTGGCGTAAGGGACGTACACCGCGGTACCCACTCGTATAGTATAGCAGTGAGGTGATGCTAACACATATACGACGAAAGAAATGCCGTCTTGAGAATTACATACCGTCTACGGCTTGTAGGCTCTATACAATTCCGTTGATGGAGTCGTGTCAACTTGATATTTGTTCGAACATCCCCTCAATCAATGGAGAAACCTCAGATCAAATACAGCGTTCAATACGTTGCCGTGAATGTATGGCTGCCCGGATCTTTCGTTATGTTTAGGAATAACACGGGTCGAGGTGTTTATAGGTCTAGGAACATTGAAAGGGGGAATGTTTCGTATGATGTATTCTCAAATGCGGGTTAGATAACAATCTGCCGAAGAGACGCGAATGACATGCCGTGAGCGCGATAATTTAGCTGGATGTGAGATAACTGTGGTGGTGGCGCCGAAGTCTAGATTCACGTCAACTCCTCCGAGCAGTCACTTAACTCCACTGCTAGGTCTGTGATGGCGATAGCACGTGGTGAGGACATACATTTCACTTTCACGCAACCTAATACGGCGCCGGTGGACAAGTAGCTCCATCCAAGTCTACAGACGTCTGATGATCGTCACCAAGGATAGTGCGGCCATAAACCCATCCATTGGCCTTTCCAACGCGGTAATCTGAGCCAACCGTCACTATCGATGTCTGGTGGGTGCCAGACCAAGATAAGACACGTTATTCTAGTTATGGAGCACTAGCTTAAGCTTAGGCCTGCGGGACCAATCGATAACAGACCTCATGCGTCAGAGCTGAACGACATATCGCGACTTCTTCGAGTGCTGGTCAATGACCGAGTTGCACAACGGTACGTGTTCGTCTTCATTATTGACGATGATGTGGCAGCTCGGTGGCTAATATCACGAGATTGCACCGGCGCACATGTGGCGTGTGGTGTAGCGTACGAGGTCTGTGGAGTACAGAGCATAACTTCGGCGATCATTGCGAATGGTTGTTTAACAGGTCTGTCGGTTTGAAACACTATCGGTCAGCTGGATACCTGTGAGCAAGTAGGAGAAAGCCCCAAATTCTTCAGGCCATACTACGTCCAGCAGCATCTAGTGCAACCTGTCCCGGGAGTTCAAGCTGCCGCCCTGGAACTCTCTAAATTCAAGACTACCGAATGAGGACCAGCAACTGAAACTGGCTATCTCCCGCTTCCAGAGAGATTTCAGAACAGGGTATACAGTCGATGACGGGATGTGGAGAAAGTGCAGTAACAAAGAAAGACCATACGTAGAAGCTAAGGCGTAAAAACGTTGTCTACTAGGTGACTGGAAGTGCGCAGAAAATAGCGCACTGACATGCAAGACCAATAAACCAGAACTGTAGCTACCCGTAAATGATGTCCCTGCCAACCGATAGTATTTTGAGGTGCGGCGCATACTACTCAATCACTCACGATAGTTCCGTATTCTGGACCCCTCGTTTTTTAACTTCAGCGTAGTCAATGACGCATTCTTAACTCCTTCGCCAATCACTATCCTCGAGGGGAGTCACGCAGCACGCAAACAAGTACCGCGTGGTTTCTTTTGCTCTTCAGCATCTTTTTCTGCCACTGTGAAGGTCATGAAGTGGCTAACCGACAACGCAAAACTTTCCCGGGACTGCCAATCATGAGGGGCCATGTCGTCCGCCCGCTGGGTACTGGTAGGTATGTCTGCAGGTGTCTGTGGCTGTAGTCAAGCGTTAAGTACGACAAAGAACAGCCGGGTTTCAGGATCTGCTGCAGGGAATCGCAAATCGCAACATGTACAATTCTCCGAAGCCTCTCACCGCCGGTGATATGAGATGTGAAGATGTAATGAGATGGTGAAAGATCTCTTCTCCCGCAATGTGAAATGTGAAGAAGTCAAATCTTCAACGGCGACTATTTTGGTTCATCTTGTCAAAAACTGGCCAACATTGTCATCCATCTGAAGCCCATTAAACTAAATGAGTGTTGAGGGTAGCATGAGGTTTAGCTATATCGCCCAGTCTCATTATGAAACCTTCGACCTTCCATGCAGAGAGATCTGACGTCGCTACCCGTCGACTAACCGGTTCGGATAGTCATGCCATTTCACAGTATATACTGTGTTCAACTTTTCGGTCTTACAAGATCCGAGATGCCCCGGGTACATCCTGTTCCATTGATTCCTGATCCAAAGAAAAGCTTCCACAACGCTGAACCCATGCTACAAGGCTAGCTGCACCAGATTTTTTGTAGGGATGAAAGTCCAGAACCGTTCTAGAAAAGTCGCCAATTCATTCCGGGCTAATGCACGAAATAAAAGAGATTCTGCAGGCAGTTGTAGTGTTTTCCTTGACAATCTAGGTTGTTAGCCTTGCGCCCAGCGTCACATTCAATACGACGACTGGGGAATCTATCAGAAGATATCATCTTTTGAAATTTTGATAAGCATTTTACAATAGAAAATCTAGGCAACAGTCTTTTCCGTGTGCCTCTTCGATAGGCAGTTTCATTGTAATCGGCGCACTGTGTCTTTGAAGGTGCCAGGTACGCCCGAGGTTGGGACGTCTTATCGTTGGCTAGCCTTATACACCAGCCTGAGACATGCGACATAGATCTACGCCTAAACCCACGACGCTTATGACAGCCGCTTTTGGCGGCTCTATATCCACATACTTAATAAAACCATGAACTACTCCCATTATTTCTGAGTAGGCAGTACTTCTGTCGATAGTTGAAGTTTTTCTGTACCTTTGGCAGGTCAGATCAGGTCATTCTCGTTCCCATTCAATAGTATCCGTCAAGATCTTTGCCACGCAACCTGTGGTGGACCTGGGGTTGCATCAGCCAATAGGTACACCCCTCATCTCCCCGACATTCGACAGTTCACCCATAGCGTCGCTTCAAAACAATGTCTCCAATAATAACATTCTAACATATCATTCGAGTAGATACAGAAGTGGGTGATATTTGCCGGGTCTCTTGCCAGCAGATACCTTGCATATTTACTGTAGTGTGTGTTTACCTCCGCTCCGCATCTCAAACACAACCACGTTATTTTTCAATGACGACTGAGCCGGTGCCCTTGATGCAGAGTGATCTACCAATAGATTCGTTGGATAAACTACGGGAGCTGTGGTGGTCAATATTCTTTGGTGAAACCTCTGCTATAAGTGTGTAATGATTCTCCTGTCCTTTGTCTTCCTTCGGCCACGAACATCATCATTTAATGAAATTCCCCAGACTCTCGACGACCGACTGAACAGTCCAACGCAACTTCCAAGTTTCCTCTCCCAGAGCAACGGTCATACACTCTCTTGGTTCAATCACTACTGTGCCCGATCTGAAGTGTCATACCCAACTGCCGTACTTGTAAAGGAATACAAAACGCCAACATGTCTTACGCCACACCCGGGCATCATGCTCAGTATTTTCATGCTCCAGTAGCTAGGCATGCGCATTGCCAGCATTCAGCTGGCCAGAATCCGCGGTCCGTCCCTACTCCTCCGATTTGCGGCAACCCAACAAAGAAGACTAGAGTTGCAACCGGTACCCCGGACCCATACAGAAAGAGCTCGGAAGTAAGAGAAACAGGCCTGCAAAATGTTACCGCCTCGAGTTCTAAAGAACCTCGCGGATTGCAACCTGTACACGATTACACCTTCGATGGGCGCTACATAGACGTGCCAAACCAATACCCAGTGAGCGCTACTACTTCTAGAGATCATTACTGGTACCACGAACGAGATTACAGAAGACCTTCTGCAGGTTAGTATTGAATCTTTTTACCATATTGAAAATAAGACATTAACACCTAATAATAGGCAATTACTCAACGAAACCGCCTAAGACATATCCACGACAATCGGCAACACCACCCCACGACTATGAAGGAACGTCCCAATTTTCTGACTCCGGAGATTCTCGAGATGCCCAGACTGAGCCTGGAACACAATATATCACCCGCCGAAGCACTTCGGCTTATCCAGAGGCTCACAACACCGCGAACCGTTGGGACCACCGCAACGTTTCTTTAGATGAAACTGGTAACGAAAAAAGTATTATTGCAGCACAACAAGTTGTGCGTGATCTTTTTCCTGAAATATTGGTGGAGGATCACTACCATCCTCAATCCACTTCCAACAAATGCTCCTCATACTACCAGCAGCCGTGCACGCCGCCACCCCCCCGACTCTCGCAAAACGTGGTGGATCCTAATTTGCATCGCTCAGCCAGCCCATATAGGACTTCCGGCGTTAGTGCTCGATCTCCCGTGAGTTCGTATAGAGATGATCGTCCGAGGCGAGAGTACTCCTCCGCAGTGTCGCCAGAATCGTTGTATCCGCTGCCGGCAAAATCCCCGACAACGCACCATTACAGCCCACCGGCATACACATATGGATACACACACCACCATAGCAGTATTCTAGACGAACCAGAATACAGCGATTGTTATGACTATGACGACGAGACAGATGAGGATGAGGACAGCTTGTCAGCTGTACTCATGAGCGCATCTCCGTACGGTCCGGGGTCTGTTTCTCCAGAGAGAGACACACACGAGCCGACTCCACCAATGGGACCGAAATACCCGTCGTCAGAGATTAACAATTCGTCTTCGGCCTCAGCACACCCACGCAGCCAGAGCATGCGTTCCTCGGCGAGGAAATCAACCACAAGCACCGGTCCACGACGCACTCGCAAGCCAATCCCGAACACAGATACCGCAGCCATTGCGGCCAATGTCGAAGCTGCTTCTGAGAAATGCGAATACAACGACAAAATGCTAGTATATTACCGGAAACAGGGCCTGTCTTACAAGACTATAAAGACCAAATTAAATCTCGAAGAAGCGGAGTCGACGTTGCGAGGCCGGTATAGGACATTGACAAAGCCCAAAAATGAGAGGCTCCGAAAACCAACGTGGTCAGAAGAAGATGTATGTTTACTTTTTTTTTCTTCCTCTGATATTGCCGTGAGATTCCTAACGATACACAGATTGCGCTTTTGCTGAAAACCGTCGACCCGGAACTCCCACAGATCAAATGGAAACAGGTATCCGACCTCATTGTCAGTAATGGAGGTTCATACAGATTCGGATCTAGTACCTGCAAGAAACAGTACCTTGCATTGGTCCAAGAAGGTCGTGCGATACCACTGAATGAAAGCGGCGCGACCAGTAAAAGAAGGAAGCACCATCGTGGGCCACCACGCTCCAAGGACTGATCACATATTTGTCTGCATGGATGATCATCAGTTCTGCATGATATCGATGGAAATCACCCGATTGGCGTGGGGAAGAAGATCCCTAGAAAAGAATAGGGAATTTCCTTGTGTGTTGTGTCATGTGTGGCTCTCTGTTTTCCGGCGTATTATGAAGAGCGGAGAAGCGTTGGCGTTATTTGTGGTCTGCTGCTTTGTTTTGGAACTTCTTCTGGTGCCACATCTGCTTTTTTGTTCAGGGTCTCTCTGCTTCTTTGCTCGCTGCATCTGCTTTTTTGGTTGGCCTTTCCCGTTTTAGCGAGTGCGTTGCATTTGTGTTCTGGTTCTGCATTGCTCGGTGTTCGTGCTGTGCTGATCTAAAATTAGACAGCGCGATGATAGACATAGAGGTAAAGAGTAGCACGGTGTATAAGTTAATTGGCTTCTTCAAGTTCGGTATTGCATAGATCTCTGTCACAGTTAGGCGTTTTAATAGATTGGGTGGTTTACCTCGCAATTATGGTAGTTGTGTATACCTCCACCAGAGGTCACTCGAGAGAAGATGGATGTTAGGTGCTGTCAAGTTTCAACCTAGCATGTCTCCTGCACGTGGCTCCACCAGGGGCTCCTACAATGCGATGTGAAATCCACGCATTTTTGCACTTTCCACTGTATCAAATAATTTTGGGTTCGGTCGTGGAAGTTGCAAGCATGAGGCGGCTCTTCGACCAGATCTGCAGAGAAGCAGGCATTCCTCTACATGGATTTGTCCAACAGCTGCAACGACTCAGCGTAGCAACAGAGTAAAACTCCAACAGACGGCTGATACTCCCAGTCGTAGAGAGTCGAGACAGTGGCAGCCAGATGGTCGCAACTGAAACGACGGAGGGGAACAGCACGTTCCTCCTTTCCATCACATCTTTCGCCACCACCATAACAATTTGAGACAAAAGAGACCAATGAATTCTGTTACTTTATCAGCAGTCTTTCTTGCCGGGGTATTTATTGACAGGTGAGCTCACCAACACAGCAGTATGTACGATGATGCCTTGCAGCTGGTCACTGCGCTACCTGTGTAGAGTACAGAATGCACAATCTACTTTGGCAGCCCAGCGGTTATCGTGGCCCCGTCCAGGCTTTGACGTTTGAGGCCGTGATTCTGAATTCGGGTAGCACTTCTTAAAGAAGTACTGTTCGAAAATTCCCATGGATTATGGTATCGGGTGTATAACCACTGCATCTGCTTTTTTGATGAAATCCCACACTTAGACTTGAAATTACCGACTATTATTTTGATTTACTATGGCGGCGCCGCCGACAACAATAGACTTTGACTGAACAGTTGTACGTGTCTAGATCTGTCGAGGAAATGGACTTGCGATTTGACCACCATACGTGCATTCTAGCTTGGGAAATTGAAACTGGTCGAAGCAACAACGCTGGTGTGCGATTTCATCCCACGGTCCAGATGTTAACGAGGTAGGCAGTATAATTTTTCTAAGGATCCTGCACAAGAAACATTCGACGGGCGATTGCAGGGGGTCATGCTCGGTAAGGTTCGGTACAGCTCAACTCGCTTGTCGTGATTCTAGAGGGTTAGATCGCCATATTCTGCTTCAATATGGGACACATACCACAAGGATTCATTCCAAGGCTTTTAATTCAAGGTGGTTGGTAGTACCAGGACAAAGTATAATTTGCGTTCTGTCAAAGTCGATTTCTGGCTAAGTACCTTTTTGATCCCATTGTGTCTGTTGAGAGATGACCGTCAAGATTTGAGGCGGTGAGAATGATAGGGAAAGGGAATATAATAGAGAACGGAAAATATTTGGTGGAGTTCATTCATGTATAATGCACGCTGATTGGATGGAGAGGATGAAACGGAACATGACGTCCATCTACTACCCCGCACTTCGACTTCTCATGGCCGCTTCTCCGCCTGTCTCCCGCCTCACCCACGCTTGTCGCGAAAAGCTTACGCCAATGCCCTTGCTGCTGGTATCTTAATTTTACCTCCAACGACCGATGTCTTTCCACACAATGCGCCTTCCTTTAATATGAACTTTCATCATACTAATCAATCTCTGCCACAGTACCGACTCCCTTCTGCTCCACACATACACCCCATAGACCGCAAGCCGCTCACAGCTAAGCGGAATCCAACCCCTTCCTCGCATTCAGGTCTCTTGGTCGCGACAATCCCTGGGTCCTAAACCGCTAATCCATAACCACTCATCGTTTCCTCCACCTTTGGGCGCAAGCCGTACCGCTGTTTACAATGTCCTAATGACTGATCTGAACAAGGCAACTGCACAGCTTTTTAGTTGCAGACTGAATAGTAGATCTTCACTGTCGCATCACCATATCCAGTTCTTTCCTGTTCCTTCTAAACGCGTGTTGCTGTGCGATGATTCTCTCAGCATCTTGGAAGTATGGCCACATTTCCGAATACCGCTCAATTGTTTCTATACTTGCCTCTAGGGCGAGGCTACGGTGATATAAGTGGTGCATACATATAAAGCACTGCCGAGAAGGATAGGAGAAGTGGTAGAGGAGGGGATAAGTCACAATGTGGGGCAATGAATGGGTAGTCGCTCTCACCCCAAGAATAAGTGAAGATGGTGGTAGAGACCGATCGAACGGTATTATTAGGAGTGTTGGTATGAAGATCGGATGTTTTTTTATGTATGTGGACTGGAAACAACGTTGAAAATAATAGACGTAGTCGATGACACTGCTAGAAAGGGGGATATAGACTTTAGATGATACTCAATTCTACATGTCTGAAATCCTACTCACGACACTCCCCATTAGTTAATTGCTGCGGTGTCATAGCCAGCAGAGCTCTCTAGCCATCGTCTATCTTACATCCTAGTTCCCATATATGTGTTATGTCTAAATTTTCTTTAAAAGCACCAAGAGATCCCTAGATATTGGTTTTGCGCTAGTAGTGTCATTCTCCAGATCATAAAATGATAGTATACCTACTATAGGGCTTGCAATGCTGTGAAGATGGGGGGGGAATCTACTGTGTATCCGTCATAACTGATCAAATAACTGACCATTCATCTGATCCTCATGTTGCTAACTTCAGTTTTCATGGCATATTGGTACCGAACAGCAGTGTTCAAATGGAACTTATCGCTGTTACACACGGTAGTTCTCGCGGCCGCAGGACGGGTCTGAAATCGACTTCTGCTCGTCATATACATTTCCATAAACCACGCATTTCAGAGCAAGGTATAAAAACACATTCTGGAGGCACTTGGGCAACTTGACAGCACATCTGGGCAGCTTAGTTTGGCCGAGTTGTATGGTGAATATCGTAGGGTTGTGAGTGATCATTCATGAAGTAAGCGTTTTGATAAAAATCCAATACTACACTGCCCGCCTAACTTCATCAAATGTTGGCTAAATAAGTTCATAAGGGCTCAAATCAACCCATACATGCTGGAGAACTACATGCCATTGTCAGAATTCGGTCGGTGCGTGTTTATAATGTTTACCATTCATGCTTCGCTTGGTGGGGTATATCTAGATCTCCGCTGATGATACTGTACCGAGTGTCAAGGTTCGTACGGCTCTCGTTGCATGACATCGTTTCTCTCGCTTTACTTTAAGCAATCGATGCCGTGACGACGATTTATTATTCTCTGGAGGGCCGTGATGGCGTTTTTTGTGCGGTTATTGATGAGTGAATTGTCATGATTAGGTGCCAATACTTCTTGGGGAATTTGAGGTTGGACTTGGTAGAGGTGGAAGTGATCTAAACTTGAACTAGGATGATGGATTAAATGGAAGAAAGGTCAGTATCCCTTCGCCGGTATTGGGCCCACGAAAGGGCCCACTTTCGCATGCGCTACGCCTTGTCGCTTATAACAACACAGCCACCCACTTAACCCCCCCCCTAGAATATTATGAATTGAAAGATAACTAGTAGAAGCTTCTATTTATGAATTCTTGTGGCAGTGGGACAAGTTCT